>Ga0115572_10000443_pt1 | contig 35168 bp, 35 predicted proteins | sample COGITO_mtgs_1206_FD_88681 | JGI IMG/M metagenome (GOLD analysis project Ga0115572, IMG submission 88681) | Pelagic marine microbial communities from North Sea - COGITO_mtgs_120607 | ecosystem: Environmental > Aquatic > Marine > Epipelagic | place: Germany:Helgoland, sampling site Kabeltonne... | reverse complement strand
TTACCTAAGCAGTGGCCGCTATGGTCAACGCCCTTGTCTTCAAAGGCCACTGCTTTGTACCCCCCACTTTGTTAAAGTAATTCTATAATAACAATAATAATCATAAAAATTTGGTCAGCAAAAAAGCCAGATCTAACGTAGAAGATCACTCACACTATGAATGAGTGGCTATAACAAGGTATTTTTAATGAAGCAGTTCAAACATTTAAAACAGCTAAGCACGAGTATTCTATTCTCGGCAAGTAGCTTAATTTTTGCCCATAATGCATTCGCCGACAGCTCAGAAGCTGTAAATTCACAAGCCACAGATGCTGTTACTGAATCTAGCACCTCTGCTTTAAGAGATGTAATTGTTGTCGGTAATAACTGGGATGGGACTATTGATGTCTACGACCCATATACACATCAACGTATTAAAAAGTTGAATGCAGTCCCAGATAAGGAAGAGCGCTTAGAAGAGCTGACGAGCAGCTTTAAACGCCGAGTAATGTCGACGCTTATTAAAGAAGTCGTAGGTGAAGGTAATCACCAAATGGTTGATGATATGTTTCCTTCAAATGATGGTCGTCATCTTTTCATTTCACGCCCAAGCTTTGCTGACGTTGTCGCACTTGACGTGAATACCGGTGAAATAACTTGGCGTACGCAGGTCGAAGGTTTTCGTTCCGATCACTCAGCAATCTCTCCTGACGGTAAAACCTTTTTAGTTTCTGCTTCCACTGCACGCAAAGTCCATGCAATCGATACAGCGACTGGAGAAATCACAGCAGAATTTCCTTCTGGTGACCAACCTCATGAAAATACTTATTCAAAAGATGGCCAGCGTATTTTCCATGCCAGTATCGGTAAGGTATATGTGCCCTTCACTAGTTCATGGTTAGATTGGTTGAAAGGCGAGCGAGTATTCCAAATCGTTGATGCCAATACTTATGAAGTGTTACAACGTGTCGATATGGGCGAGAAATTAGCGGAGTTTGGCTTCCCTTGGGTTGATAGCGCAGTAAGACCAATGGCAGTAGCCCCTGATGGTAAGTTTGTATATTTACAGGTTTCCTTCTATCACGGTTTCTTTGAGTACGACGTAGAACAACAAAAAGTAACTCGACGCATGGAGCTGCCCATACCAGCAGAAATTGCTGAAATGAGCACTCGCGATTATCAGTTAAACTCTGCGCATCATGGCTTAGCGATGAACAGTGACGGCACTAAGCTATGTGTTGCTGCCACAATGTCTGGTTACGCAGCTATTGTTGATCGTGAAACCTTTGAATACAAAACGGTTCAACTATCTGATACTCCACTAGGCGCTAAACCTTACTGGTCTACTGAAAGTCATGATGGTAAATACTGCTATGTATCTGTGAGCGAACAAGATCGTGTATCGGTAATTTCATTCGATGAAGCTGTAGAAGTCGCTAGCTTCCCTGTTGGAGATCACCCTCAACGCATACGCACGGGTAAATTAATGTTTTATTAATTGTCTAATGTCACTTTAAAGCATGAATTACGGCAATATATCTATGATTCCATAAATTATTGAGTTACTTTTAATCAAGCTAAATTTATGGAATTGAAGGAGCTAGATGTGTTGAAATCGTTATTAATACTGATGACTTGCTATCTACTGATCCTTCCTAGTCATGCAACCGAACCAAATGGTCTTTGGTTCGGTGTAGAAATAACTGATTACTCACCTTATTATTATATCGATCACAAGCATCGCTACCAAGGCGCTGCTCGTGATGTTTTTGACCTATTTGCAAACACCCTTAACATTGCAGCAACCTACGAACCTATGACGGTTCCTCGTCTCTTTAACGAGTTTTTTAAAGGTAATGTTGACCTTAAATTTCCTGACAACCCGCTTTGGTACGCCTCATCAAAAAATGAAGTGGATGTTTTTTACAGCGATCCAGTTTTTCAAGTAAACGAGACCCTACTAGTTCTACATGAACCACCACTCGATATTGAAGCGCAGGATATTAAACAGGTAGGAGCAATTTCAGGCTTTACCTTACCCGGCATCGCTAAACATATTTCTAACAATGAATTTGAAATGATTAACACACAGAAAGTTGAGCAGCTAATACATATGTTGGTTTCGAAACGAGTTCAAGGAGTGTATTTTAACGAAGACGTAGCACTAAAGTTAGCAAAAGGAATGTATCCAGAGCAGAAATTGAAAAGGCACCCAGAGTTTCCAGCCTTTAAATATGCTTACCACCTGTCTAGTATCAAGCATCCTAATTTAATTAAGAAATTTAATAAGTTTCTCAATAGTCACAAAAGTCAAATTGCGAAAATAAAGAAACGCTACGGTTTAAAATAAATTAACCGTAGCAATATCAACAATATTAAACGGCACCTGCTTCTTTCAATAAAGCCGCAAATTCAGAACCTTTTGGGTGACCAGAAATAATTGCAAAAGCGCTTTCACCTGCTTCATTCTTTGCATTTACATCGCCGCCTTTTTCTTTTAACAAAGTAAGGAAATCAGCGAAAGATGCTGGCATCATGTGACGGTAAGCACGAATAATAGAAGTAAAATTTGCAGTTTCGCCTGGGTAATCCTGCTCAACCAAAAACTCTTCTAACTGCTCTTGGCTCCACTCTCCACCGAATACTTTTTCTTTATCTTTCTTAGTCATTTTCTAAACCCCTAAAACTTAATTAACGTTATTAACTAATCTTTTCAAAAAACAAATCCCAAACCCCATGGCCTAACTTCTCACCACGCTTTTCGAATTTGGTGAGAGGGCGATGATCTGGACGAGGAGTATACTGGCCTTCCCCGGCTTGGTTTTTATAACCTTCCGCAGCGGTCAATACTTCCATCATATGTTCCGCATATGGCTCCCAATCGGTTGCCATATGAATAATGCCACCCAACTTCATCTTTCTGCGAATAGTCTGAATGAACTCTTCGTTTACAATACGACGCTTATTATGGCGCTTTTTATGCCACGGATCTGGAAAAAATAACTGTAAACAATCAAAACTTTCATCAGCTATTTGATGTTTTAATACCTCAATCGCATCATCTTCGCTAATGCGTACATTGGTAACACCTTCTTCATCAGCCATTCGTAAAGCAGAACCCACTCCAGGAGTATGAACTTCAATACCAATGTAGTTTTTTTCAGGATCAGCTTTTGCCATCTCGATGAATGACTGTCCCATACCAAAACCGATTTCTAATACGGTATACGCATCACGACCAAAAGCTTTAGGGATATCAAATTCGCCATCAGATAGCGCAAAACCTAATTTATCCCACTGGCGGTCATAGCCAAGTTGTTGCCCAGCGGTTAAGCGACCAGTACGACGAACGAAAGAGCGGATACGGCGCTTTTGGCTCTCAATTACTTCTTGCTCACTGAGCGTATCTTCGGTCAGCGGCTTTTCTTGCTCAGTCACGTTATTCTTCTCTTCATCAATATATTAAAACGTACAGTAAACGAATTATTGCTCATCAATTGGCAGCTTAAACGCAGCAACCATTAAAAATATCCAGCCCATTATAAAGGCTAATCCACCAATAGGGGTAATCGGGCCTAACCAAGCAGGGAATCCACCTGACACTGACATAAATGTCATGGTGTATAAACTGCCGCTGAACAGTGCTATTCCGACTATTATCAAGTTAGCACTCCACTTAAGCAGGCTAGATACTGCTTTAGTCGCTGGCAGCAACAACAAGATCGATAGCGCTAACAAAGCCAAGGTGTGGATAAACTGATAATGTACGCCCGTTTGGAACGTAATCAACATATCAGTGGTCACGACCTTCTTTAAACCATGAGCGCCAAATGCACCGAGAGCAACACTCAAAACACCACTTAAAGCGCTTATTAATAAATAAAAGCGTGCACTCATAAACTAAAACCCTCAAAAAGTCGTATAAAGCCTAATTAGCGGCCATCTTATGGACATAAAATTAGAAATCAACCGCTTAGCCCTTTATGATGTGGGCATTCAAAATATTCATGACAGAAACAGGCTATTCGTGAAATATAAAGATCTACGAGACTTCATCAAACAACTGGAAAAAAAAGGCGAGCTTAAACGCATCAGCTATCCCGTTGACCCTCATTTAGAAATGACTGAAATCGCCGATCGCGTTTTACGCGCAGGTGGCCCAGCATTATTATTTGAAAACCCTAAAGGTCATAGCATGCCTGTACTGGCCAACTTGTTTGGTACTCCTGAACGCGTTGCTATGGGTATGGGTGAATCTTCCGTAGAAGCGTTACGCGAAGTTGGTGAGCTACTCGCATTCCTCAAAGAACCTGAACCGCCTAAAGGTCTTAAAGACGCTTGGAGCAAACTTCCTATTTTCAAAAAGGTATTAAGCCTTAGCCAAAAAGAAGTAAAAAAAGCCCCTTGCCAAGATGTTATTCACCAAGATGACGACGTCGACTTAAGTAAATTACCAATTCAGCACTGCTGGCCTGGCGACGCAGCACCACTAATTACTTGGCCTCTGGTTATTACCAAGGGCCCAAATAAAGATCGCCATAACCTTGGCATCTATCGTATGCAGGTTATTGGTAAGAACAAACTCATTATGCGCTGGTTAAGCCACCGCGGCGGTGCGCTGGATTTCCGTGAGTTCCAACAACAAAATCCGGGACAACCCTATCCTGTATCCGTCGCTCTAGGCGCTGATCCAGCAACGATTCTAGGTGCTGTAACGCCAGTTCCTGATACCTTATCAGAATACGCCTTTGCTGGTTTATTACGCAATAGCCGTACTGAAGTGGTTAAAAGTCTTGGCAATGATTTGATGGTACCAGCATCTGCGGAAATCATTTTAGAAGGTTTCATTTATCCCGATGAAATGGCCGACGAAGGTCCGTTTGGTGACCATACTGGCTATTACAACGAAGTAGACAGCTTCCCTGTGTTTACCGTTGAGAAAATCACTCATCGTAAAGATCCCATTTATCACAGCACCTATACTGGCCGTCCACCAGATGAGCCTGCTATCTTGGGTGTAGCACTGAATGAAGTCTTTGTACCGATCTTGCGTAAGCAGTTTCCGGAAATTACCGATTTCTATCTGCCGCCTGAGGGCTGCTCTTATCGCATGGCCGTTGTAACGATTAAGAAACAATATCCGGGGCACGCTAAACGCGTGATGCTGGGAGTTTGGTCTTTCTTACGCCAGTTTATGTATACCAAGTTCGTGATTGTCACTGACGATGATATCAACGCGCGTGACTGGAATGATGTAATCTGGGCGATTACAACTCGCATGGACCCAACGCGTGATACCACCTTGATTGACAATACGCCGATTGATTATCTCGATTTCGCTTCTCCGGTTTCAGGTTTAGGTTCCAAAATGGGCTTAGATGCTACGAATAAGTGGCCAGGTGAAACCGATCGTGAATGGGGTGAACCGATAGTCATGGACGAAAAGGTGAAAGACAAGATCGATGCAATCTGGGATGAGCTAGACTTATAAAAATGGCCTTATAACATGACCTCAGAAGCGGTGTTTTTCACAATCACTTTTCAGCCATCGAATATTTCAATTCAGGTGGCTGAAAACCAAGCTTTGCAAGTAGCCTGTTTTGAGCAGGGGATTATCATTCCTCTTAGCTGCGAAAATGGTGTTTGTCAGATATGTGAGGCCCAGCTTTTATCTGGCACAGTCGATCAGCGTCAGGGTTATCAGGTCGACCAGAAAAAAGGTGAAATACTTGAGTCTCCTAATCAGGTATTATTATGTTTAACTTATCCGTTATCCGATTTAGAGATTTATATGCCAGAGATTTATGCACCAGGACACTCTCCAGAAAAGACCCTCGCATGCCAGGTGTCGAGTGTTGAGGCCTTAAATGCATCTGTTTATCGTATTGAACTACTGGCCCCTGCTGGCAGTAAACTCGATTATTTGCCCGGCCAATATTTAGAGCTTCATGCTGCTGATCAGCAATTACCTTACTCTATTGCTAATGCGCCAGATCCTAAACGCCCACGCCGTTTAGAATTACAGATTTCAGATCATAACGAAGTAACTGCCAGTATCATTGCAGAGCTTTCTGCTGCCGCTACGAACCGCGGCACAGTTAAAATAACTTTGGCAAAAGGGGAATGCTTCTTAAATGAATTACCTAAACAGCCTATTTTATTGGTCTGCGCAGGAACGGGATTCTCACAGATTCAATGTATAGCAGAAGCGATTTTAGCCGAAGACCCAGAGCACGAAATACACTTATATTGGTCAAACCGTTCCTTAGATGAATTCTATTTATACGATACGCCAAAACATTGGGCAGATGAATATACCAACTTTACCTTTCACCCAGTATTAGAAGCGGGTGTTGATAACTGGCAAGGTCGTGCGGGTTGGATTTATGAAGTCATTCATGAAGACTTTGACGATTTAAAAGATGTTCAAATGTACGCGTGTGGCTCGCCTAACATGGTACACGGCACATTAGACCAATTAGAGAAACTAGGTTTAAGCGAAGCTAATATGCACAGTGATGTTTTCAGCTATGCGCCCCGCGAGAAAAAGTCTTAAGTAATAAACGTATCTAAACACTGCTAGCTAAGAAAGAAGGCTTTAGAGATATAGCCTTCTTTCATATTCACACCTCTTTTTTCGAAGAGAAATGCGCGCTCAACAAAGACAACACCAGACCTATCGACATCAAAGCTGATGCGATAAAGAACAACCAATAATAACTTTCAAAATAACCATACAGGCCAGACATTGCGTAGCCAGATACAGCTTGAGCTAACGCAAAAATAGCCGTAGCCCAACCCCAGTATTTTTTATGATGCTTTGGGCCAACCAACTCGGCAATACGACCCGACGTTAAAGAAACGATCCCTGGAACCATAGCGCCGACAATGAAAGAAGAAACCGTATATTTTAATATTTCAAATGATGTATTTTGTATAAAAAGAACAGGTAAAATAATAGCTGCTGCTTTTGCTAGAAACGCCGCATTCAGCGTTTTTGACCAACCAAAATTACTTGCTCCATAACGAGCAATGAAAGGGCCACACATAGCTCCTAAGCCAAACAAACCCCACTGCAAAGAAGCAACATAGGTTCCTAACTCTTGCTCACGCGCAAGAAAGTCAGCCCAGAAAATTGTATGTGGAATAAAGCCTAAAGCATCAAATCCATATGCAATCAAAACCAGTAACACAATGCGATTAAATCCTGTCGATGAATCTTTATCTTCATCTTTTTTTGTCTCTAAGTGTGCTCCATTAGCGTTATCAGCATACGCTAGCTTCGACAAACTAATATCATTAACCCAAGCTGATGCTAACGTCATTACCGCAAGAACAACCCAGGTCATAACCAAGCTCGTTTGGACCAACAAAGGAATAATGGTCGCGGATAATAACGCACCAATGCCTATACCGGTAAACATCAAAGTACCAACACTGGCGCGGCGATCGACTGGTATAAGAGCAATAACACTGGCTGGCCCTACAACCATTAGAATAGCCCCAGCAACTCCCGCAATTAAACGCCAAGTAAAGAACGACTCAATACCTAGCGGCAATGCACAGCCAATGAAACTTGCGACCACTGCAAAAAAGCTGACATTCATCAGTAGTCGTAAATGAACTCTTTCGGATATTTGATGCGCTGCAATAGCACCGAGGAAATACCCCAATAAATTCGCAGCACCAAGATATACCGCTTGCGAAGCACTAAACCAATTCTGGCTAATCAGCTCCGGAAGCAGGGGAGTATAAGCAAATCGAGCCAGTCCAACACCGACCATTGTGCTCATAATACCAACTAATAAAGCGGGAATATCTTGTTTAATCACCATTACGAAAGTGCTTTATCAAAGTGCTCGCAAGCGTCTTCAAAAGCACCTCGTTTGGCTAATAAATGACCAAGCTCTGCATGAACTTCGGGTAGTGCTTTAATCTTACTAGCCGCTTCCAAATATTCTTCCGCTTTATCTGGATCACCAGCACGATTGGCAATACGCCCTAGAGCTAATAACAGCATAGGATCATTGGTACGCTCTTTCAGTTGTTGCTCAGCAAACAGAAGTTGGCGCTCTCCATCTGAAGCATCTACTCGACCATAAAGGCAAATTAAATCGTTATGCCAAACCGACGTCAAAGCAGAACGTAACGCATGCTCAGCTTTACTTGGCTGCTTCAATTGCAATAATAGTTCAACATAACAACGTAATACATTAACCGATAAACGCACGTTTCTAGGCGCGTCATCATAAATTTCTTTAAGTTGCTCTGCTTGGCTAGTACCTACTGCAATTACACTCTTATTTTTAATCGCTCGTTGCATTAACTGTATAACAACTTTTTCTTCCAGTTCGGTTAATCTATCTTGCGGAAGTAACTTTGCTAATTTACGCACGGTCGGTAACAATTCTTTTAAGCCGACCCAGTCTTCCAATTCTTGGAGAACTTTAATATGCATTTTTAATAGGTGCTTATGCTTTGGATTTTGCTTACGCAAACGCAAAACAACAGCCAAAGCATGTTCAGCTTGTCCTCGTGCAATTAGCAATTGGATTTGCGTAATACCTACCGCAAGCTCTGCACCCTTGGTACTTTGGCTAGCTTCTTTTAACCAATGCTCTGACGCATCCATATCGCCTTTCTCATAAGCAGCACGAGCAGCACCCAAATAATTAATGAGCGGGTTATCACCCAGCGCAGCTCCTTGCGTTAATTGACGCTCTGCTGTTTGCCACTGCCCTTGAGCTAAACTCAAAAAACCTCGAGTTGTCTGGCGCTTTCCGCGTTTTTCTCGATTATTTTTATTCCAGTTAACTCGCCAGTCACTTGAGATTAAAAAGAGAAAAACTCGTAGGGCCAAATAGGCAGAAAGAAAGAAAACAACCAGCATAATGTTAAAAAACCAGAAGCTAGTTTCTAAGGTATAACTGGTCCAGCTAAATAGTACATAGCCAGGATCCATATTTACGAGGTAGCCAAAACCAAGACCAATCAATAAACAGAGCGCAATAAGAACCACAAGTTTTTTCATAATAATAACTCCGTGGTTTATTTCGCAGTACTGTTAACGGGTTGCTGTTCTTGCATCCCAGAATAACGGCGCAATTTATTTAATGAGCCACTAATATCGGGAAGTGCTGGAGCTACTTCCCACTTCGCTAATTCACCCAAGGTTTGCTGTAACGCTTTTGCTTGAGCAGTTTCACTGCGTACGAATTCACTTAACCAAGCTTGTGTACGATTGATGCTGTGTAAATAAAGATCCGCTTGTTGGCGAACCAAAGCCACTTGTGCTTGTTCAAGCATTAACTGCATATTTTGTTGTAAATAATAATGCTGATCTGGTGTTAGCGGCGCAGGTAGCGCTTTATCATGCTGTTGTATGCGCACCATGCTGTTCAAACCATTTTCAGCTTTAACCAGGAATTTTTGCCAAGTCGTTAACTCTACCTTATCTTCAGCCGTCTCGATCTCAGCTGCAGGTTTGGGCAGGCTTCTTGGCATCCATTCCAGTTGAATAACTTGTTCTTGAACCGCTTGAATACGACTTACAGCACCTGTGATATCAACAGCAGGTACTGCGCGTAACGTTACAATTTCATTGGCTAATGTTGCACGAATAGAATCAAGTTGAGGGTTTTTTGTTTCCGCCAAAACACCATCTGCTGCCGTAAGGATCGCCAAAGCACCTTGCAAATCTTTTTCTAGGTTTAATCGTTGGTTCGCTAAACGTAGTAAATATTCCGCTTCAGCAATTAGCCAATCATCTGTATCTGCACCCGGTAATTCCGCTAAACGTTGACTTGTATGTTGTTGTAATTGTGCTTGAGTTTTGAGCTGCTGCTGCAAATTGTTTAGCTCTTTATTAATGGCTACTTTTACTTGTTCGGATTGCTGCAGCTTCAATTCAAGAGAGGAAAGCTGCTGTATAAATCCAAAGCCTTTCCAACTTAGCCCTGCAATTGCAACTAAAGCGAGAAGTACTAAGACGAGTGCAAGACCAGCCAATAAAGATCTTGGCTTCTTCTCTGCAACAGCTGTCTTTTTCTTATCAATTTTATTTTGTTTATCAACCGTGGTCTCAGCGACATCTGTCGTCGGCTGATCTATATCCAATTTATCAGTCACATTTATTTCCTTAACCATTGATGACTCACTATATTTATCGATCTAGTTGAATAACCATAACAGCTTAATTACCGGCTTGCCGCTATCCATTTTTTTACTGCTGCCAACATATCAACATCTTGAGCACTGGCTGCAATCTGAATCTTTTCAAAACCAAGAGACCCTGCCAGCTCCGCAACTCGGCGACTAGGAGCAATAATGCCACGTACTCGCTCTGCAATCTTTGGCTGTTGCGACGCAATCGCCTCTAACCCTTGGCCACTGCTCACTAATAGTAAAGGTTTTGGCACCAATACTTGCAACCATTCTTCTTCACTATACTCAGGCACTAGCCGTTGATAAAGTTCTGCGTAAATAACTTCCGCACCACGCTCACGTAATGTACTCGCGAGTGTTTCACGCCCACCTACACCACGCCAAATAAGAATCTTTTTACCCGCAACATCTGTTAGCTCAGGCATTTCTAATGCACCTTCACTATCAAACTTTTCAGCAGGAATTTTCACATCTAGACCTGCATTTGTCATTACTTCGGCCGTTACTGGACCTATGGCAATCCAATCAATACCTAACGGCCACTGAGGCCAGTATTGATCCATTGTACTTAAACCCATTTCAGCTGCATTACGACTAATGGCAATTACTGCATCAAAAAGATCTATATCCATAAATTGAGATTTTATTGCGGGCGTTTCATCAACCGCTTCGATTTTTAATAATGGCTGACGAAGAACCTCACAACCCAGAGCTTCTAGCAAGGGGCAGATTTCTTCCGCTTGAGATGCTGGTCGAGTGACCAGCACAGGTAAAGGCTTGATAGAAGCGCTAGGCTTTAAAAAAACCTCAGGCTTGAGCATAAACTTCGGCCAAGATTTTATCTGCGCCTTGCCCTAATAAGTCTTCAGCGGCTTTAATACCCAAGGCTTCTGCTTCAGCAACTGGTCCGCGATGCTCTGTCGTTAGCATTTGCTTGCCATCAACACTGCCAACCAAACCACGCAACCAAAGTTCACCGTTATTTTCTTCTGCGTAACAAGCGATAGGGACCTGACAGCCACCTTCTAAGCGGCGATTCATCGCACGCTCAGCCGTCACGCGATAAGCCGTTGTATCGTCCTGAAGTGGTTTAAGCAACTCTAACGTGGCGGCATCATTACTGCGTAATTCAATACCCACAGCCCCTTGACCACCAGCCGGTAGTGATACTTCAGGTGTTAAATATTGTGCGATACGGGATTCCATCTCTAAACGCAACAAACCGGCAGAAGCAAGAATAATGGCATCAAACTCGCCACTATCGAGTTTACCTAAACGTGTTTGTACATTACCGCGCAAAGAGCGAATTACTAAATCTGGACGCTTCGCTTGTAACTGACATTGACGGCGCAAGCTCGAAGTGCCAACAACCGCCCCTTGAGGTAGCTCTTCTAAACTTTTGAAATTATTAGATACGAAAGCATCTGTTGGAGTTTCACGCTCTAGAATAACCCCCAGCTCTAAGCCTTCAGGGAATTCCATCGGTACATCCTTCATAGAGTGCACAGCAATATCAGCATCACCCGCTAGCATCGCAACTTCCAACTCTTTAACGAACAACCCTTTACCACCGATTTTAGCCAGAGGAGTATCCAGAATAATGTCACCCTTGGTTGTAAAGGTAATAAGTTCAACGGTTAATTCTGGGTTTAACGCTAATAAACGTGATTTCACGTGTTCGGCTTGCCACATAGCAAGAGGGCTTTTACGGGTAGCAATTCGAAGAGTACGAGCTGGCATACAGATTCCTTCAACAGAATGAGCAAATAATAGCTCCTATAATAACAACATTTGGCCGCATGTTTTTTTATTTTTACAGTTTCAATATGAAATCAATAAAACGGTCAAGCACCTTCATTATCTCTAATAAACCAATCACATTTTTAGGAAATGGGAATCTTTCGGTACTCTGTGCCTACAAATAACCTTGCTTTTACAATGGTTTACTTAACTGGCATTTACTTAAAAAGGGGACGCTGTAGCATACGCAGCCATTACAAAACGACCACTAACCACCCCCAGGGGCGAGTATCATGAATACAAACCCCATTGCTAAGAGTTCGACCACATGAAATTCCTATCTATTGCATTATTATTTTTTAGTGCCGTTAGCCACAGCGAAATTGTTTCTGTAGCAGAGGCTATCAACAAAGCTGGGGCGCAGAGCATGCTAAGTCAGCGTATCGTGAAAGATTACATCATGATTGGCAGTCATATTAAATCTGATAAAGCCCATAAAGAACTCGATCAAGCTGTTGCCTTATTTGAACAACAGCATCTTGAATTGCTTGATTTTCTTGAAGACCCAGCCCAAATGAGAGCTTTAAATCAGATATCTAAAACCTGGGAGTCATTACGCCTTAAAGCCATTGGCAAGCCGTCTAAAGAAATGGCAAAAGAGCTAATACCTCTTAGCGACAAACTTTATATACAATCTAATAAGCTTCTTTCTTTATTAGAAAAAAAGGGAAATGTTCACGCCAATCACACGGTGAGCATCTCAAGTAAACAACGTATGCTAAGTCAAAGAATAGCCAAGCTATACATGGCAATGGCATGGACAGTTGATCTAAAAAATCTTAGCTCTAGCTTTGAAGACACATTAAAAGAATATGAATCCGGTTTGGCTGAGCTGAATAAAGCTGAAGAAAATACACCAGCAATCCAGAAGAAACTAAAAAAGATTAATGCACAATGGACGTTCTCAAAAGCAGGATTATCTCAATATGAACAAGATCGTTTTGTACCTACTTTAATTTCAGTTACAACGGAATCTATTTTGAAAAAGATGGATGAAGTTACAGCTGATTATCAGAAGATAGCCGAGAATTCTTAATTACTGTGGTGATGCTATCAATATTACCCCTTGGCATAATATTGATAGCTACATACTACTTTTTTATAATCCCCGCATTAACCGTCGAACACTCGGCAAATGACGACGACTCACGCAAAATCCTTCTTGAAGCCCCTTTAAATGTAATAGATGCACACTGCTATCAACTGTTTCTAAGCGATCAATTTTATCCTTAGCCACTAAAGCATTACGATGAATTCGAACAAATTCCTGATCAAATTCATCTTCAAGTACTTTTAAGGGTTCATCAATCAATACTTCATTGAAAGGGCATTCATCCGTTTCATATTTTACAGTAATGTACTTTTGATCAGCCTGAAAACTGTAAATACTATTGATAGGAATAAGCTGCAAACCCTGATGAGTGCGAGCACTTATATGCGTTCGTGCGATATTTTCAGCAGCGTTATCTGTTTGGCCATTTGGCTGTTGGTCAATCCAGCGCTGAGCCTTTTGTAGCGCTCTTGTTAAATCTTCTTTACGAATGGGTTTTAATAAATAGTCTACAGCTTCAACTTTAAACGCGTTCAGCGCGTATTCATCATATGCCGTACAAAATATAATCGCTGGGCGGGGATCATTTGCTGCTAGAGAATTCATTAGTTGCTCAGCTACTTCCAATCCCGTCAAACCAGGCATCTGAATATCTAGTAACACAAGGTCGGCTTTATGCAGACATAACCAATCCAAAGCCGCTTGACCATTACCAACTTCTGCAACAATTTGATAATTTTCATGCTCAGCCAATAACCTGACCAATCTCTGACGGGCTAATGGCTCATCATCTACTAGTAATACTCTTAAACTCATTGCCCCCCCCCTGCGCTTGCCATGTAATTAGCTTTTAATTAGACGTTATATTCTTTTTGTTAGTATATTCCGGCAACTCAATTAGAACTCGGTACTGGTTAGCAGTTTCAGAGAAGCTTAAACTAGCCTGTTCACCAAAAATAGCCTCTAGGCGCATGGCAATATTCGGTAATGAAATCTTATGCCCTTCCGTTTTAGCGACCGATTCAGGCTTATCATTTTCAATTGTTAGCAGCCAGCATTGATCACTATCCTTTTTGCGCATCAGACTAATCATCACCCGTCCGCCGTCAATTAAAGGCTGAATACCATGATAGATAGTATTTTCAAGCAAGGGCTGCAGTAACAATTGCGGCACTTGGATATTTGGAATATTTTCAGGCAGTTGCCATTCAATTGTTAATCTATCGCCTAATCGCTCCTGCTCAATATTTAAATAGCGCCTACCCAGTTCAATCTCAGCTGCCAAATCAACATGAGCGTCTTGATCTTTTAGTACCACTCTAAATAAAGAAGACAAATCTACTAGCATATTTTCAGCTTTATCAGGATCAATCGCGATAAGGGACGCGACTGTATTAAGGCTATTAAAAAAGAAGTGAGGGCGAATACTGGCTTGTAAAGCTTGAAGGCGGGAACTCAGCTCCGCTTGGCTTTTTAATCGCCACTGGCTCTGTACATAAAAGTAACGCAATCCCATTGCACCAAAAATAACGCTAAGAAGCATATTCCTTAATATCCACAACCAATCAATTTCCCGCTCTAAAATAGCAAAAGGAAATAACGATTCAGCCATATAACTAATCACAAAACAGACCAATAACAGTAAAGACATTGCCCAGCAGACTGCTCCAGACAGACTCAAGCGCGCCATAAAACGACGAGACTGACACAGCAACGCCACAGAGAGTAAGGCTACCCATTGCACAAAATAGGATAACGTCGCTAAACGTTCCCATTGAAAACCAACTAATCCGCTTTCTACCAGCAACAAAGCAACAACTAAAGCCTCAGACAAAATGATAAGCACCAATACGGCGTAGACATTACATAAGTCTGGAAGAAAGAAAGACTCGAGTTTTTTATTATGTTTTTCCATTTGAAGAGTGTACCAAACACAGCCCAATCGCACGACTAATCAAAGTAATACCTTGTTATAAATGCCCAGCCTCTGATTTTTTGCCATTAACGCTTTTCATTGCTACATTTTTTATACACTAATTTACTTTTGACTACCCAAAAACGGTCTAAATGCCGACTTAGATCAAATTTTCTTATATCTATCTATATTCCCATAAAGTAATATAGATAACACTAACTTAAACTTGGAGAAAACCGATGGATGATACGGTTGTTGATCTGTCGCGGTTGCAGTTTGCTATCACGGCGCTTTATCACTTTCTATTCGTTCCGCTAACCATTGGCCTTGCATTTATTCTAGCCATTATGGAAAGCGTTTACGTGATGACGGGAAAACAAGTCTACAAAGACATGGTTAAGTACTGGGGTAAGTTGTTTGGTATCAACTTCGCTCTAGGTGTTACCACAGGCCTGACAATGGAGTTCCAGTTTGGAACTAACTGGGCTTACTACTCCCATTATGTCGGAGATATTTTCGGCGCCCCACTCGCGATCGAAGGTTTAATGGCCTTCTTCTTAGAATCAACCTTTATTGGCTTATTCTTCTTTGGTTGGGATCGGCTGTCCAAGTATCAACATTTAGTCGTAACTTGGCTGGTTGCAATTGGCTCTAATTTATCAGCACTGTGGATCTTAATCGCCAACGGTTGGATGCAAAATCCAATCGGTGCAGAGTTCAATTATGAAACCATGCGAATGGAAATGACCAGCTTCGCAGAATTGATCTTTAATCCTGTTGCTCAAGTTAAATTTGTACACACCGTATCTGCAGGTTACGTTACTGGTGCTATGTTTGTACTGGCAATCAGTGCTTTCTTTATGCTGAAAAAACGCGACCTTCCATTTGCCCGTCGTTCGTTCGCCATTGCTTCCAGTTTTGGCCTAGCGTCTATTTTATCAGTAATCATTTTAGGTGATGAGTCAGGCTATGAATTAGGCGACGTGCAGCGTACGAAGCTAGCTGCCATCGAAGCCGAGTGGGACACCCATGAAGCACCCGCTGCGTTCACTTTAATTGGTTGGCCAAATGAAGAAACGATGACCACTGATTACGCCATTAAAATCCCTTATGCTTTGGGCTTAATCGCAACCCGCTCAACAGATGAAGAAGTTACTGGTATTAAGGACCTTATTGATGAGCATGAAGTGCGTATCCGCTCTGGTATCAGCGCTTATTCGTTGCTGCAAGACTTGAAAGCAGGGGACGAAAGCACAGAAACGATTACTGCTTTTGATGAAGTAAAAGAAGACCTAGGCTACGGTCTGCTTCTTAAACGCTATACCGATGAAGTCGTTGATGCTTCAGAAGAACAAATAAAAATGGCTGCTCAAGATACCATTCCTGGTGTTGCCCCAATGTTCTTTACCTTCCGCATAATGGTCGCTTTAGGTTTCTTAATGTTGTTCTTAATTACAGCATCATTTTACTACTCGGCTAAGAATACAATTGAACATCAGCGCTGGTTATTAAAAGCACTGTTGATTTGCGTACCCGCACCTTGGATCGCATGTGAAATGGGCTGGTTTGTTGCAGAATTTGGCCGTCAACCTTGGTCAATTGGTGGGATTCTGCCAACAGCTCTATCTGCATCATCACGCACGGCAATGGACTTACTGCTAAGCCTAGGCGGATTCATCGTATTCTATACTGGCTTATTAATTGTTGAAGTATTCCTAATGCTTAAATTTATACGCTTAGGGCCAAGTGCTTTACATACCGGCCGTTATTTCTGGGAACAGAGTAATTCAGATAATGACAGTAGCGGTGGCAGTGAAGGTGCTGCAGTCGTTCAACAATCACGCAAAGACATAGCGTAAGGAGCGATCATGGATTACGAAAGCTTAAAACTTATTTGGTGGGTGCTGATCGGTGTATTACTGATCGGCTGGGCAATTACCGATGGCTTCGATATGGGTGTACTTACCTTATTAAAAATCGTAGGTAAAACTGATTACGAACGTCGAGTCATGTTAAATACCGTAGGCCCTCACTGGGATGGTAACCAAGTATGGTTTATCACGGCAGGTGGTGCCATATTTGCTGCTTGGCCAGTGGTTTACGCGACAGCATTTAGTGGGCTTTATTTTGCTATGCTATTGGTTTTATTTGCTATGTTCTTTCGCCCTGTAGGCTTTGAATATCGATCTAAAATTGAAGAAGCTAAATGGCGCAGTAACTGGGACTGGTTATTAACCGTCGGTGGTGCAGTACCTTCATTAGTGTTTGGCGTTGCCTTTGGTAACTTATTTTTAGGTTTACCTTTCACCCTAGACAACACAATGCGTAGCTTCTACGAAGGCAACTTCTTCCAATTACTCTCTCCATTTGCGTTATTAGTTGGGGTTGTAAGTTTGGCCATGCTTGTTATGCACGGCGCTGCTTATTTACAGATGCGCACACAAGATGAAGTTCTTGAGCGTTCTCGTAAGGCGACTATTGTAACCGCTGTTGTTACCTTAGTTACCTTTATCTTTGCAGGTATTTGTTTGCTTTATTGGGTGGACGGTTATGTTATTACCGACATGACAAAAGATGCCGGTGAAGCTATGACACCGATGGCAAAAACCGTGACTACTGTTGAGGGTGCTTGGTTAAATAATTACTCAATTTATCCAATCACTATAGTGGCACCGATACTAGCCATTGCAGGTTTGCTATTAACTATATTGTTCTCACTAAAAGACAAGAGTGCACTTGTATTCATCGCCAGCTCTGTTGCCATCAGCGGTATTATCTGTACTGCTGGCTTTAGCTTATTCCCATTTGTTATGCCATCAAGCATTGATCCAAGTTTGAGCTTAACCGTATGGGATGTGGTCTCGAGCAAAATGACTCTGAATATTATGTTTATTGTGGCAATGATCTTTGTACCCATTATTTTGGCTTATACGATTTGGGGCTATTACAAAATGTGGGGCCGTATTAGCACTCAGAATATTGAAGACAATAAGTACGGCACTTACTAATAAAGATCATTTATTAAATGATTTGAGACTGGTTTATGCGTGTTAGATTTTCACGCATAAACCAATACAGTTGACGAAATTAAGGAAGTTATTATGTGGTATTTTGCTTGGATGTTAGGCGTAGGTCTAGCCTGCTGCTTGGGAATCCTCAATGCTTTGTGGCTAGAAATGAATGGCGACCTAGACCGCGAAGCTGATTAATAGATTATTAATAGTGCCAACCCATAACTTAACAAGAGGGTTGGCCTATTTCATCTCCATCCATTACACAGCTAGCTCTCAAGTGACTAGAAGGCTATAATTCGGACATTTAAATTTTCGTGCTTTTTGCACTTCGTTCGAGGTTTTTCATGTCCGATCAAACTAACTCTTCTTGGGGTGGCCGTTTTTCTGAGCCAACCGATGCATTTGTTGCCCGTTATACTGCATCAGTTGATTTTGACCAGCGCATGTACGCTCATGATATCCAAGGCTCAATCGCACACGCAAAGATGCTAACCAAGGTTGGCGTTCTTACTCAGGCTGAGTGCGATGATATTTTACGCGGCCTTGAAGAAGTACGTATTGAAATCGAACGTGGCGACTTTAATTGGTCCATCGAGCTAGAAGATGTTCACATGAACATCGAAGCAGCATTGACTGCCAAGATCGGTATTACTGGTAAAAAACTACACACTGGCCGCTCTCGTAACGACCAAGTTGCAACCGATATACGCTTATACCTGCGTGACGAAGTTGATAATATTTGCACTGAACTAACCCGCTTACAAGAAGGTTTAATCGGCTTAGCGGCTGAGCATACTGACACCATCATGCCAGGCTTTACACACCTACAAACGGCACAGCCAGTAACTTTCGGTCATCACATCCTTGCATGGAATGAGATGTTAGAACGTGACTTCGAACGCCTGCAAGACGTGCGTAAACGCATTAACATTTTACCACTAGGTGCAGCAGCATTGGCTGGTACGACTTACCCAATTGATCGTAACTATACTGCTGAATTATTAGGCTTTACTGCACCAACAGAAAACAGCTTAGATTCTGTATCTGACCGTGATTTTGCGATTGAATTTACTTCAGCAGGCGCACTGATCATGATGCACATGTCTCGCTTCTCTGAAGAACTAGTACTTTGGGCTTCTGCTCAGTTCCAGTTCATTCATCTTCCAGATCGTTTCTGCACCGGCTCATCGATTATGCCGCAGAAAAAGAATCCAGATGTACCTGAACTTGTTCGTGGGAAATCAGGCCGAGTATATGGTCATCTAATGTCGTTACTTACTTTGATGAAGTCTCAGCCATTGGCTTACAACAAAGACAATCAAGAAGATAAAGAACCATTATTCGATACCGTTGATACTCTGCGCGATAGCATCCGTGCTTTTGCTGATATGGCACCTCACTTACTGCCTAATAAGCCTTCTATGTACGAAGCGGCACGTCGTGGTTTCTCAACAGCAACCGATCTTGCAGATTACGTCGTAGTGAAAGGTATTCCTTTCCGTGATGCACACGAAATCGTTGGCAAAGCGGTTGCCTATGGCATTGAAACTGGTAAAGATTTAAGTGAAATGACATTAGAAGAACTACAACAGTTCTCTGATCAAATCACTGCTGACGTATTTGACGTATTAACACTTGAAGGCTCAGTGGCTGCTCGTAATCACATTGGTGGAACTGCACCGCAACAAGTCGCCGCTGCTGCTAAGCGTGCTAGCGAGCGTTTAGCCAAGCGCTAAATTCCTCAGCTAATGCTTCAAAAGGCGGTATCAGCTTCTGTTACCGCCTCCTTTTTATTATTCCCAACAACCTACCTGCAACACATTTTTAAAACCTAATAGTCTAGATATCGACCAATTGCGCCAATTAACTATATGCGACTAGAGTAATATGCTTAAGTACGGTATTAATAATATTCTGGAATTTTAACTCAGGAATATCAATATGGCACATATCGTAGTACTTGGAGCTGGCACCGGAGGTATGGCGGGTGCCTATGAAATCCGAGAAGCTCTTAGTAAAAAAGAGCACACTATAACTTTAATCAACGAACGTGAAGAATTTCAGTTCGTACCATCGAACCCTTGGATTGCTGTAGGGTGGCGAGATGAAAGTGAAACGACTATTCCTATTAAAAAATATGTAAACAAAAAAGGGATCGAGTTTATCGCAGGCCGAGTAGATGAAATTAAACCTGACGATAACCAATTATTGCTGAATACCGGTGCCACCGTCGATTATGATTATTTAGTGATTGCAACCGGGCCTGATCTCGCATTTGATCAAATACCAGGAGCTGGCCCAGAAGGTTTCACTCAATCAGTATGTACCGTCTCTCATGCAAAAGAATGCCATGAAAATGTTAAAGAGCTAATGGAAGAGCCTGGCCCTGTCATCGTAGGTGCATTTCAAGGTTCCAGCTGCTTTGGCCCTGCTTATGAATATGCATTCATTCTAGAAAAGTCATTACGCGATAAAAAAATTCGCGACAAAGTTCCGATGACCTACGTCACCAGTGAGCCTTATATTGGTCATCTAGGCCTAGGTGGTGTTGGCGATTCAAAAAGCATGCTAGAAAGCGATTTAAGAAACCACAGCATCAAATGGATCTGCAACGCTAGCGTAACCAAGGTCGAAGATGGCACCATGTTCGTGGATGAATACAACGACAATAAAGAAGTTATTAAACAACACGAACTTCCCTTCAAACACAGCATGCTAATTCCTCCTTTTAGAGGTGTTTCTGCTGTCGCCAATGTTCCAAACCTATGTAATCCGAAAGGTTTTGTAATAGTTGATGAATATCAACGCAGCCCTACTTATAACAATATTTATTCAGCAGGTGTGTGCATTGCTATTCCACCAGTTGAAGACACTCCTGTACCAACTGGCACACCTAAAACGGGCTATATGATTGAGTCAATGATGACCGCAATCACTGAGAATCTAGCGCATGTTCTTAAAGGTGAAGAACCTACGCAAAAAGGCTCCTTAAGTGCAATTTGCTTAGCCGACATGGGGGATACTGGTGCAGCTTTTGTAGCCATTCCTCAAATTCCACCACGCAACGTTACTTGGTTCAAAAAAGGTAAGTGGGTTCACTATGCCAAAATCGCCTTCGAAAAATACTTCATGTATAAGATGAAAAGAGGCACCAGTGAACCTATTTATGAGAAATACACACTCAAAGCATTGGGGATTGAGCGCTTAAAAGAAGATAAATAAACTCAATTGCTAACAAATGTAATTTCAATTTGTCTGTGGGCTAACTTGTCTATACTTAATATATGCCAAATTTGTCCACAGCAGCCTCGCCGATAGTCCAGGCTAAGAAGTTACATATACAACTGCCGCCATCTCAGCAAATCAACCAGTGGCGGCAGTCATTCTTAAATCTTAATCAAGCGCGTCTAGATCAAGCGCGTAGCCTCATGTTAGAACGCCAAACACGTGTTCTAGATGTCCTTCCTTTGCTAATGCACATTAACCACCCTCAGCTTCCTGGTTTTATAAGCCAAAAAGTTCCAGCGGGAATTGAACACTTTAACCCGCAAGCTGATTCGTTAAATGCACTTCGTTACATTGCCAAAGGGCTACAAATTCCTAGAAGCAGTATGCCCAAATCCATCGAAGCCATTTTTCTAATGGGCAGTTTAGGCACGCTAGCACAAGCGGCTAATAGCGACTTGGATGTTTGGCTGTGTCATACCGAAAATTTGGATAATGAACAGCTCACGCTACTAAAAGCAAAATGCGAACTCATTGAGAAGTGGGCAGCCAGCCAAAAAGTAGAACTGCACTTTTTCTTGATGAACGCGGCAGAGTTTCGACTCGGCAAGATGCAAGAGAATGTGGATGCAGAACACTCCGGCTCAACACAGCATTTACTCTTACTCGATGAATTTTATAGATCGTCATTATGGTTAGCAGGCAAACAACCCAGTTGGTGGTTAATTCCCACTAAATATGAAAAACACAGCCAAGACTATTTAGAACAACTGAGCGATAGACAATTAATACACAACAGCCAATGGGTTAATTTTGGCAGCATCGCAACCATCGCCGCCTCTGAATTTGTCGGTGCAGGTTTATGGCAGCTGAATAAAGGATTGAAGAATCCTTATAAATCCTTACTCAAACTGCTACTAACCCAGCACTACGCTAGCCAATATCCTAACATTCAACCACTATGCTGGGATCTTAAAGATAATGTTCACAAAGGTAATATCGACCCTTTGCGTTGCGATGGCTACCTGCTCATGCTTAATCGTGTCAGCAAGCATGTAGCGGCAGAACATGACGATAATCGTTTGGCATTATTACGCCGAGCATTTTATTTTAAAGCTCATCTTCCTCTTACCAAAGCCAGTCAAGGGCAACAGCGTCAATGGCGCTTTCGAGAATTACAACAGCTAGTTACTCAGTGGGGTTGGTCACAAGCTGATTTGATGCATTTAGATAATCGAGAAGAATGGAAAGTACATGAAGTGCAATCTGAGCGAAATGCGTTGGTTAACGAAATGCTCACAAGTTATCGTTATTTAGCAGCATTCAGTAACAAGCATACAAAAAAAGTCCGAATAAACCGTAACGACCTTACATTATTAGGTAACCAGCTATACGCAATTTATGATGCAAAGCCAGGTAAGATACTAACAATCAACCCTAATATTGTCGGTGATCTGGTACAAGACAAAATATCCTTGGTTTTAGTCGATAATCGATGGCAGTTAATCTCAGGCATTTACAAAAAAGAAAATGAAAATGCCATTATCAAACAATCCCCTAGCCTGATTGAATTGCTTTGTTATGCTCATTTCAATGGTTTATTAAATAATCACAGTAACTTTGGGATTTATCCAGAGCACAACTCTTTAAGTAAATATGAACTCAAAGAACTGCTGCAGGTCGTTCGTAACATAGCTAGGCCACAACATATTGCACCCGCTAATTTCTTACGCCCAAGTATTCCTATTCAATGGCAAGTATTCATTAACGCTGGAATTGATCCAATGCATCAATTCACCCGCCGAGGAATGCAAAAACTCAGTAGCCGAAATGATGCGTTAGGCTACAGTGCACTTAAAGAAAACTTAGTTCAAAGTATCGATTTATTAACGATTAACAGTTGGGGTGAGTGGCAAATAAAACGCTTTCATGGCGAAAGCGCCATTATTGATGGTTTACAATACCTCCTACAATTTGCCCCTTTAGCACGCAAACAAGGCTGGCCAAATTATGAATGCCATTGTTTCTGCGCCAGCCGTGCTGGAGCTATTGGTCAAAGGGTTGAAAAGATATTAGGAGACTTCACAACTCATACATTAGAACGTCCTAATGTCGATTATATCCTTGAAGCAGGTCAGAATTATTATATTTGGCAACAAAGTAAACGAGAAATTCGCTTAGATAAAGCAGACTCCGTCGCCAAGTTTTTAACACTACTAGGGCGGCCACGTAGGCATTATGCTCATTACCAACTGGATACAAATGCACTCAATGGTAGCCCGCTAAAACCTATATTTAATCATCCACGCCCTGGAAGCTGGCAGCTATTTTTTTGGAGTAAAGATGAAACCTACTTCTATTACCTGTTAGATGAACGCGGCGTTTTATTACACCAGCAGCAACAAGCTCAAACGAATAGCGAAGTTATTATTCCAATTATTCGTTTCTTACGCCAAGTTGATCAGCGGATGCAAGGGGAGCTTTTACGGCAACGTGCCAGACCCATTCTATTATTTGAATTAAAGCGCAATAATGAATCCGCTGAGTTTGAACCACATTCTCGACGCTTACCTTCATTACAAAACCAAACTAGTCAGATTCAACTTAATGCAATATTAGACGACCAAGATCAAGTAACTCTGTATTGTAACGGTGAAGAATTTAGCGTCTGGGAATGGGGAGACCAACTGTACAATAAAGTCGCAAAAACATTGCTTGCCATGCGTACAAACAAAGAAGGTTACCCCGCCTATTTGACTGATTTATCCTTATATAGTGATGCGAGTATTATTCAGCACATCAAGCTCAAACAAGGAATTGAGAAGCGCCTAAATAGTGCTATTAACAGCCTTGCAAAAAATTCTAACTGACGCAGACAGTCTGTCCGTTAAACCGTATAATGACGACAAATCCGGGAGACTGATATGCGCTTACTCTTTTTACCTGCCTTAGCAGGCATCTTACTATTGTCTGGCTGTGGCCAAAAAGGCCCTCTTTATATCCCTAAAGATGACACAGCAATAGAAACTGTAACCAAGCGCCCACCTATCAGTGATACTGCAACTTTTTAGATTAGAAGCACATTATGAGCCTACAGAACGACCCAATTTTTAATTATGAAAATGGCGTATTACACGCTGAATCTGTTTCTACCACAGATATTGCAGCTCAATATGGGACGCCTTGTTATGTGTACTCGCGCAAAGCGTTCGAACAACATTACCTAGCCTATGAAAATGCATTACAAGGACGCGATCACCTTGTTTGTTATGCAATGAAAGCTAATTCTAACTTAGCCGTACTGAACGTATTGGCGAAATTGGGTGCAGGGTTTGATATCGTTTCTATTGGTGAATTAGAACGCGTGATTGCTGCTGGCGGCGATCCTAAAAAAGTTGTTTTTTCCGGTGTTGGTAAAAAAGCTTATGAAATTCGTCGAGCATTAGAAGTTGGCGTTCACTGCTTCAACATAGAGTCTGAAGCAGAGCTTGACCGCGTTAATGACGTAGCCGCTGAAATGAACATGCAGGCGCCTATCTCAATCCGTGTTAACCCAGATGTTGATGCCCAAACGCATCCGTACATCTCTACCGGTTTAAAAGAAAACAAGTTTGGTGTTGATATTGATGATGCACCACGCATCTATGCCAAAGCGAACGACATGTCTAACTTAGACGTGCAAGGCATTGATTGCCACATTGGAAGCCAGTTAACCGAAACAGCGCCTTTCATGGATGCTTTAGATCGCGTTCTAGCCTTAGTTGATATTCTTGCTGAACAAGGTATTGCTATTCACCACCTAGATTTAGGTGGTGGCTTAGGCGTAACTTATGACGATGAAGTGCCACCAACTCCAGGTGAGTATATTGCTGAATTGACAGAACGCCTAGGTGATCGCCAGCTTAAATTAATCTTCGAGCCAGGCCGCTCTATTGCTGCCAATGCGGGTATATTCTTAACTCAAGTTGAGTTTTTGAAATCTAATGAAGAAAAGAACTTTGCCATTATTGATGGTGCAATGAATGATCTTATTCGCCCTGCGCTTTACAGTGCATGGCAAGCTATTGTTCCTGCTGTTCAATATACTGATCGAGACGCTGCAGAGACAAAAGCATGGGATTTAGTCGGCCCTGTATGTGAAACTGGAGATTTTTTAGGCAAAGATCGTCAGCTGAATTTACAAGCAGGTGATTTATTGGCCGTTAAATCTTCTGGTGCTTACGGTTTTGTAATGGCATCCAATTACAATAGCCGTCCGCGTCCTGCAGAAATTATGGTTGATGGCGATAGCAGCTATGTTGTTCGTGCTCGTGAAACCATTGCCGATTTATACGCGGGCGAACAATTACTACCGTCTAAATAAGATGCTAGTGTACTAAAGGTTAGTAAGTGCACTCGCACGAGAAGGTTAAAGAGAATGTGGATTAAGTTTAATAAAATGCACGGACTGGGTAATGACTTTATGGTTATTGACCTAGTCACTCAGCATGCGTACTTAACACCCATGCAAATTCGTCACCTAGCTGATCGTAATTTTGGCGTAGGTTTTGACCAATTATTGCTGGTTGAAGTACCCTCGCAGCCTGATGTGGATTTTAAATATCGCATATTCAATTCTGACGGCAGCGAAGTTGAAAACTGTGGAAACGGTGCGCGTTGTTTTGCGCGCTTTGTTTATGAACAAAAGTTGATTGGTCGCCGTAATATTCGCGTTGAAACCGCTAGCGGAAATATGACATTACAGCTAACACCTGAAAACGATGTCATCGTCAACATGGGGCTCCCAGTTCTTGAACCTGCTCAAGTGCCTTTCACACCCGAAACAGCGGGCAAGGCACAGGCCACCAGCTATAAAATTGGCGTTGAAGGTCATGGCAGCATTGAACTAGGTGCCGTCTCTATGGGGAACCCTCATGGTGTTATCGTCGTGGACGATATCGATACAGCCCCTGTTGAAAGCTTAGGCCCTCTGATTGAAGCACACTCAAGCTTCCCGCAAAAAGTAAACGTAGGCTTCATGCAGGTTATTAATCGTAACCATATAAAGCTGCGTGTTTTTGAACGCGGCGTGGGTGAAACTAAAGCGTGCGGAACTGGTGCTTGTGGCGCGGTAGTATCAGGTATATTACGTGGTTTATTAGATAATAAAGTTCAAGTTGATTTGCCGGGTGGGAATCTCACCATCGAATGGGATGGTAAAGGTGATGTCATTATGACAGGGCCTACTAGTAACGTATTCGAAGGCAAAGTGAATATCTAATGCTACACGCGGATTTAAAGGAATAAATAAATGAGCGAATCATTACGCCTAACTGATAACGATGTCGTACAGTACTTACGCGATAACCCAGATTTCTTTACCGCTAAAGATGATTTGTTGGCGGGAATGCGTATTCCTCATAATTCTGGTCAAGCCACCAGTCTTATTGAACGCCAACTCGCAGTCTATCGTGAGCGTAATGTGGAATTGCGTCAGCGCTTAACTGACCTATTAGAAAATGCTCGACGTAATGATAAGTTATTCGGCAAAACGAAACGCTTAGTGCTCGCGCTGATCGATGCTAAAAATTGGATTGATATTGAAGCAGCCCTCGATGATAGTCTGCGCCAAGATTTTAATGTTGATCATTGGAAGTTACTGTATTTTAGTGATCTAACACTTGAACACCCCCTGCACAGCATCAGTAGCAAAGATAAACAGCGTGAAATTCACCGTTTATTCAAAGGTCACCGCGCCTTCTGTGGTCAGCTAACCGATGAAACAATGGACTTACTGCTAGACGAACAGCAAAGCAGCGCAGAATCCATTGCCGCCGCCCAAATTCGCAATGGCCAGCAAACTGGTGTTATATGTGTCGCCAGTGATGATCCTAAATTTTATCGCAGTTCAATGGATACATTATTCTTAGATTACATCGCGGATGTTCTAGGACTCATATTGCCTAACATTCCACAAAACTAATACACGCAAAGCTAGCATTTACTATTTAAGCTAAACAGGGGTAAAGAATGGCGATTAAGTTGGTCACTTTTGATTTGGATAATACCCTGTGGCACACAGATCCAGTGATCGCTCGCGCAGATAAAATTCAATGGCAGTCAATTGTTTCAAACTGCCCAGAAGCTGGACTCTTATTTACACCCGAGAGCTTTAGCAAGTTTAAGCTAGATATCATTCAAGAGAACCCTAGCCTGCGTCATAAGCTTAGCTCTCTTAGACTAGAAACTTTATTTCAATTATTCATCCAATGTGGATTAGATAAGCCTCAAGCGCAACAACTCTCTCAACAGGTATTTGCCGATTTCTTACGTGCCCGCAATACAGTAGAATTCTTTCCTGGCGCACTAGCAATGCTTGAGGCTTTACAACAAGAATTTCACATCATCGCACTCAGCAATGGTAATGCAGACCTTAAAGAAATTGGAATTAACCACCTCTTTAATGCACATTTCCATGCTGAAAATGTAGCTCTGCCAAAACCTCACAAAGATATGTTCATTGCTGCGCTAGAACACTCAGGCGTTTCAGCGAGTGAATGCATACATATTGGGGATCACCCTGATCAAGATATTGTGGCTGCAAAACAACTGGGTATGAAAACAATTTGGGCCAATATATTACAACATCATTGGCCTTCATCTTTGCCACTCGCTGACCATGAAATTAATCACCTAGATCAGCTATCTGCCCTAATTAAAAGCTACCAATAATTATATACCAGCACTGTGTCTAGTCAGCGTAAAAGCTACCATGAGTGCCAATAAGCCAATTACCACAGGCAATGCATGTAAACGACGACGAATTTTCGCGGGGGAAGCTATCTTAGCCATTGAACTGTCCTTCAGGATCCATCCTGCTTGGTAAATCTTGTATTGCTATTCTTAGTGTAAACATTTTATACAGCATGTTACAGAAAGAATACATAAAGCGTGACCTGGTAGACAATTTCAACCAAGTCTTGACGCTAAATTTACAAAAATCGTCTAAATAGGTCGACTTCCATAATTAGATTCTGGTTTCTTCGGAGGGTCTGCACGAAGATTAGCTTCAACACTGGTAATACCACCACCTTGTGCCAAAAACGCTTCGATCTCAGAAGCAACCTCATCACGTAAGCGTTTGCGTTCTGCGATCGTTGCACTATTAGGCAGGTCATCGCTATGGCTATGATAGCCTTCAGCATGAACCTTAGCCTTGTCAGTCGTTACTGCGGTCTTATCAGCAACTTTAGTCTCTGTTTCAGACATAATGTCAGCTCCCTCTAAATTAAATATTGATATCCAAACCATTCAATAAGGTCGTCAATATTTATAGTAGAGTTTCAGCTATTTTCCAGTTTTACGGGCTAAATTAATTCTTATTGGCAGTATTTGGCGATACTTTGGCGCAGCTCTTCTATTCTTTGCTCGCGCTTCTCTTCAGAGTAATAAACGCGCTCACCCTGATCATCAAGGGTATATATTAAACTACGCTCAAAGTTTAATAATTTGTCCTTCGCGTTTAAGCACGCCGTCTGAATTTTTTTATTCTTCTCTTCCTCTGCTTTGGCTAACTGCTCAGCCTTTGCAGATTGCTTGTCTTGGTCTTTGTAGCGATCCAACAAGTCACGCTGACGGCTTAGTACATCCCCACCGCCATAAGAGTTCTTACCAGTATCAACTTTTACTTCATTCGCGTTCTGGCCTCTAATAGGGCGGTCTGAGAACTGCGTCTTTCCATTTTCATCAACCCAACGATAGATTTCTGCGAAAGTAGGAGGCGATATGAAAAAACCGATAAATAGAACGAGAAAAAATACAAGAGGCATCATTAATTCCTTTTAATGCTGATTGGACACTAGCGAACAGCTCAATAACGTCAAGGTAGCATAGCAAAAGCCTTAAACAAAAAAACCCCAGTTAGTTACCTAACTGGGGTTTTTTGAAGCAATACCGTAAGGTATTTAGCTTAAGCTTACATCTTACTTACTTGTAAACTCTGGGTATGCTTCCATACCACATTCAGCTAGATCAACACCTTCGTACTCTTCTTCTTCAGTAACACGTAGACCCATTACTGCTTTCAGCACTAACCAAGTTATGAATGAAGCACCGAATACCCATACAAAGATTGTTAGAGCACCTACAAGCTGGCCGCCAACTGTTGCGCCATCGTTAGTGAATGGAACAACCAATAGGCCGAACAAACCAACAACACCGTGTACAGAGATAGCACCAACTGGATCATCAAGTTTTAGCTTATCTAAAGAAAGGATAGCCACTACAACAATCAGACCACCAACTAAACCGATTAGAGTTGCTTCTAATGGAGTAGGAGTAGAAGGTTCAGCAGTAATTGCTACAAGACCAGCCAATGCACCGTTAAGAGCCATTGTTAAATCAGCTTTCTTGAACAAGATACGTGCAAGAATCAAAGCACCAATCAAACCACCAGCTGCTGCTGCGTTAGTGTTCATGAAAACAACTGCAACAGAGTTAGCACTTGCGATATCGCCAAGCTTAAGAACTGAACCACCGTTGAAACCGAACCAACCCATCCAAAGGATGAACGTACCTAATGTTGCCATTGGTAAGTTAGCACCAGGAATTGCGTTGATTTCGCCATTTTTACCGTACTTACCTTTACGAGCACCTAGTAAGATAACACCAGCAAGAGCAGCAGCTGCACCGGCCATGTGAACAATACCAGAACCTGCAAAGTCAGAGAAACCGAAGTCATCACCTAGAGAGTACATACCGAATACAGAAGCACCACCCCAAGTCCAAGCACCTTCCATTGGGTAGATGAAACCAGTCATCACTACTGCGAAAGCAAGGAAAGCCCAAAGCTTCATACGCTCAGCAACAGCACCAGATACGATAGACATAGCCGTTGCTACGAATACAACCTGGAAGAAGAAATCAGAAGCGCCAGAGTAGATTGAACCACCGTTGAAGCCATCTTCACGAGCAGCGTAATCTGCTAATACAGCTGCAGAATCTACTTCAGTGATACCTGAAAGGAAAAGACCGCCGTCATACATAATTGCATAACCGCAAACTAAATACATAGTACAAGAAATCGCAAACAAGGCGACGTTCTTGGTAAGAATTTCAGTGGTATTTTTAGAACGAACAAGGCCCGCTTCTAACATGGCGAAACCTGCCGCCATCCACATAACTAACGCACCGCACACCAAGAAATAAAAGGTGTCCATTGCATACTGCAACTCAAAAATTTGGTTTTCCATGGAAAGCCCTCCGCATTAGGCTTAACAATGAATCAGCAAAACCGATTCAAAATGATGTTTATCGTCTTTTTATAAAAAAAAAGATTAAATCGCGTCAGCACCAATTTCACCGGTACGAATTCGAATGATTTGTTCTAGGCTTGTTACGAAGATCTTACCATCGCCAATTTTGCCTGTGTTTGCCGCTTTTGTTACCGCTTCGATAACTTGTTCTGTTTGCTCATCAGCAACAGCAACTTCGATTTTCACCTTAGGTAGAAAATCAACAACGTATTCAGCGCCACGATACAACTCAGTGTGACCCTTCTGACGACCAAAGCCTTTAACTTCAGTCACAGTGATGCCTTGAACACCGATTTCAGACAATGCTTCACGCACGTCATCTAATTTAAAAGGCTTAACAACTGCAGTTACGAGTTTCATATGAAAACTCCCTTTAAGAAAAATTATTCTGAAAATATGAGCCCTTGCGGAGGCAGGGGCTCATTGTATGCTATTTAAAGTTCAATAGGCAGGCTATAAGAAACAACTACTTTAGGGCTACGATCTGGACCGCCATCTTCTTCGTCAACATCAGAGCTAACTACCTGGCTAAGAGTGAATGAGATGTTATCGTTATAAGCATAAGATAGATCTAAGTGAGCATAATCAGCATCTTCAGTATCACTATAAGTAGTCATACCATAAGTCGCGCTGAACTTATCCATGCCATAACCTAGAGTGGTGTAGATGTAGTCAGTACCTTCATCTTCGTCTTGGTCGATATTGTAGTAAACACCTAAGCTAGCGCCTTTATAAGCAGCAGAAGCAACGATTTCGTGCAAGTCAGCAATATCATCACCTTCATCACCAGGATAGATATAAGACCAGTAGCTAATATCAAGTGCTACATCGCCTGTTTCCATGCCATAACCAACATATAGGTCATATTCTTGTCCAGCGCTTGAATCACCAGAAGAAGTCCAAACACCACCATATACGCCGCCAGAGCTTACTGATAAATCACCAGAAATAGCTGGAACACCTTGGGCACCTAGATCAGTACCACGCCATAAGTACATGTTAGCAACAGATGCAGATGCTGAAACTTCAACTTCTGCCTGAGCTGTAGTAGTACCAACTAGACCTGCAGTCATTGCAGTTGCTAGAGCGATTGCTTGAGATAATTTAGTCATGAGGACTTCCTTCTTTTGGTTTTTAGTTTTTAGCTTTAATGGCGTCACACTGGGCAACGCACTGTTTTATATATCTGATTACCTTATAGCAGAAGCTGTGCCAACTTTTTAAAACCCTTTTATTTCAAGGCCTTAGCTACTAACTAGGTAATTTTCGTTACAGTTGAAAGTCTCAAGAGGTCATAATCTGGTGCGCTTTTAACGAGCAAGGTTCAATTCTGGTGCGCAAAAACAAGAAAAGCGCACCAATGTGGCACGCTTTGTCGAATTGATAGAGCTGATAGAATGGAATGATTAAATAGCTAATAACTCCTTGGCTTCTTTAGACGTTGCTAATTCATCACCAGCACCGGTCGCAACCACACGACCACGTTCTAGAATAATGAATTCATCTGCTAATTCAGCAGCAAACTCCAAATACTGCTCAACTAGCACAATTGCCATCTCGCCACGATCACGCAGTAATTCAATGACTTTACCAATATCTTTAATCACCGAAGGTTGAATGCCTTCTGTCGGCTCATCAAGAATCAGCATCTTTGGACGCAACAATAAAGCCCGAGCAATCGCCAACTGTTGCTGCTGCCCACCAGATAAATCACCGCCGCGACGCTTAAGCATTTTTTGTAATACAGGAAATAAAGCAAAGACTTCAGGATCAATTTTACGCTGGTTTTTTGGTAGCGCAGAGAATGCCGTTTCTAAATTTTCTTCTACCGTTAGTTGAGAAAAGATATCACGCCCCTGTGGAACATACGCAATTCCCTTACGGGCGCGATCAAATGGCGCTTGGCCATTAATATCTTTACCCATCCATTCTATTTCTCCTTTACCTGCGGCCAGATGCCCAGACAAAGCCTTCATCAAGGTCGTTTTTCCCACACCATTTCGACCGAGTACACAAGTTACCTTACCTATTTCTGCATCCATAGAAACATCATATAAGGCTTGGCTTGCACCATAAGACACATCGATATTTTTAACTTTCAACATAATTAGCGTCCTAGATACTTTTCAATAACGTCTTCATTAGCTTTTACTTCCTGCAAAGTACCTTCGGCCAATACACTGCCTTCATTTAAAACGGTTACCTTACAATTCAAAGCTTCAATGAAATCCATGTCGTGCTCTACCACCATTAATGAGTGTGACTTCGCTAACGTTTTAAACAACTCAGCTGTTTTCATAGTTTCTTCATCGGTCATACCCGCAGCAGGCTCATCAATAAGTAATAACTCAGGCTCTTGCCCCAGTAACATACCAATTTCCAACCATTGCTTTTGACCATGAGATAAATTTCCCGCTAGCTCATGAGCCTTATCTGACATATCGATTAAAAGTAAAATCTCATCCAGTTTTGCTTGCTGTTCGGAACTTAACTTATGGAATAAAGACTGCCAAATAGAACGACCACCCTTTAAGGACATTTCTAAGTTTTCAAAAATGGTTAAGCTTTCAATCACACTGGGCTTTTGAAATTTACGACCAACACCTAAATTAGCAACCGACGTTTCATCAAATTGAGTAAGGTCATAATCTGTATTCTTTTTGCTAACATCCTGAGATGCACTACTAAATCGAATCGTGCCATCATCAGGGCGCGTCTTACCCGTAATTACATCCATCATGGTCGTCTTACCTGCACCGTTAGGGCCGATAATCGCGCGCATCTCACCTTTCTCAATCGTCATAGAAAGATTATTCAATGCTTTAAAGCCATCAAAACTAACGCTCACGCCATCTAGGTAAAGAACAGGAGAGTTATCAATGTGCTTGCTATTAATGCCGCCTATAGTGCTCATGTGTTTTCTCCTTCAGGTAATTGTCCTGATTTTCTTTCAGCTAAATGTTTCGATATTTTGTCCGCTGTTTTTTGCCATAAACCAATAATGCCTTGTGGAAGATATAAGGTCGTCAATACAAACAGGCCACCTAATAAGAACAACCAGATTTCCGCAAATGCGCCAGTGAAATACGTTTTCGCATAGTTCACCAAAATCGCACCGATCACGGCACCAAATAATGTGCCCCGACCGCCGACAGCAACCCAAATGATCATCTCGATAGAAAGTAATGGAGCGAATTCACCCGGATTAATAATGCCTACCTGAGGAACATAAAGCGCACCTGCAATACCTGCCAACATAGCCGATACAACAAATACGAATAACTTAAAGTATTCAACGCGGTAACCTAAGAAGCGTGCACGGTTTTCACTATCACGAATAGCAATTAAAACGCGTCCAAGTTTCGAAGTAACAATAAAGCGGCTAATTAAATAACCTAACATTAATGCCAAGGCCGAACAGAAAAACAAACCGGCACGAGTCGTATCAGCTTGCAAATCAAAACCTAAAATATCTTTAAAGTCGGTTAGTCCGTTATTGCCACCAAAACCCATATCGTTACGGAAGAACGCTAACATCAAAGCGTAAGTTAAGGCTTGAGTAATAATCGAAAGATAAACACCCGTCACGCGAGAGCGAAACGCCAATGCGCCAAACACGAAAGCTAAAATCCCAGGTGCTAATAAAACCATAACCATAGCAAAGCTAAAATTATCAAATCCTAACCAGTACCACGGCAGCTCTTGCCAATTTAGAAATACCATAAAATCTGGAAGATCTGGATTACTATAAACTCCACGATCACCAATTTGACGCATCAGGTACATACCCATTGCATAGCCACCCAGCGCAAAAAATGCACCGTGCCCTAAACTTAAGATACCGCAATAGCCCCAGATTAAATCCACCGCCACGGCTAATAAGGCGTAGCATAAATACTTACCTAATAACGTCATGGTGTATGTAGACACATGAAATAAAGAACCTTCAGGCATCAACAAATTTAATGCCGGAACTAATATCGCCAAAGCCGCGAGCACCGCTAATAAACGGCGACCACCTTTGTCATTCATCAACAAGGTCGTTAAAGGACCTAGCTTCATTTGATTTGTTTTCATTGTTTCTGAACTTGTCATTTTCTTCTCCTTAACCGTTATCAACTGCACGGCCTTTCAGAGCGAATAAACCCCGAGGACGTTTTTGGATGAATAAAATGATAAATATTAGAATAAATATTTTTGCCAATACCGCACCGGCAAAAGGTTCCATAAACTTATTTGCGATACCTAAGGACATAGCGCCCACTAAAGTGCCCCATAAATTACCGACACCACCAAAAACCACAACCATGAAGGAATCGATGATATAAGCTTGACCCAAGTTAGGACCTACATTGGTTAACTGACTTAATGCAACACCTGCAATACCTGCAATACCAGAACCTAAACCAAACGTTAAAGCATCAACCCAACCAGTACGAATACCCATCGAGCTTGCCATTGGTCGGTTCATTGTCACTGCGCGCATTTGCAAACCAAATAGTGTACGTTTCAGCACAAGTGCTAATACAGCTAATACCACAAGACTAAAAATAATGATGTATAAACGGTTATAAGTAAGAGACAGGCCTGGGTTTACCATAAAGGTGCCTGCTAACCAGTCTGGTGTAATTACTTCGCGATTTAATGGACCAAAAATCGAACGAACAGCTTGCTGTAAAATTAAGCTGATACCAAACGTAGCCAATAGCGTTTCTAAAGGGCGTCCA
>Ga0115572_10000441_pt1 | contig 35205 bp, 34 predicted proteins | sample COGITO_mtgs_1206_FD_88681 | JGI IMG/M metagenome (GOLD analysis project Ga0115572, IMG submission 88681) | Pelagic marine microbial communities from North Sea - COGITO_mtgs_120607 | ecosystem: Environmental > Aquatic > Marine > Epipelagic | place: Germany:Helgoland, sampling site Kabeltonne... | reverse complement strand
ATGTCACCCTCAACGAATTGATAATGGGGTTGGGATGCTATGTCCCTTAATTTTGCAGTATCCCCAGCATAGGTCAGGGCATCGAGATTGACGAATTGTGTATCTGGATATTGATTGACCATCAGTCGGACCAAATGTGATCCGATGAATCCAGCTGCCCCCGTGATTAAAATTGATTTTTTGTTCATCCTATTTTTTTGAGGCAATCCTTTAGTGCCGATTCCCAGGCTTGTGGATTCAAGTTAAAGTCCTTTTTTATTTTTTCACAACTTAGGACTGAATATTTAGGTCTATTGGCTTTTGTGGGATAAGTGGCCGTATCCACCGCATGAATTTTGCAATGGGTATTGATCTGTTGTTGAATGGCAAGCGCCAATCCGTACCAGGTAGTATGCCCACTGTTGGTATAATGATAGACTTTGACCCCGTCGAATGCGGGCTTTTGATCCAAAGCTTTGAGGGTTGCGGCGGCCAGGTCTATGGCATAAGTTGGGCTTCCCGTCTGATCGGCAACCACATTGATTTCATCTTTGTTTTGCAGCAATGAAAATATGGTTTTGACAAAGTTTTTGCCGTAAGGGCTAAATAACCACGAAGTACGAATGATCCAACCGTCAATCCCGGCGGATTGCATTACCGCCTCACCCTCGGCTTTGGTCTTGCCATAAATCCCCAAAGGGCTGAGGGGGTCGTCCTCACCATAGGGGGTGTCGGTCGAACCATCAAAGACATAGTCGGTGGAAAAATGGATGAGCTTAAATCCATAGGCTTTGGACAATTCACTAAGGGAATTGATGGCCGTAGCATTGAGTTGGTGAGCGTTTTTGGGCTGATCCTCAGCCTGATCCACAGCGGTATAGGCTGCACAATTGATCACTACATCTATGGCTGTTGATTGAAAATAACGCTCCAATTGGTCTTGATCCAAAAGGTTGAATTCCGGCAGGTCTTTAAAAAGCATTTTAAAATGGGGAAAATGAGGTCCCCAATATTGGAAGGATTGACCCAATTGGCCGTTGGCGCCGATGACCAAGATCTTAGTCATAAAGCGGTGTGTTGTAGTCAAACAAAGGTGCGGCTTCAAAAGCGGGATGCTGGCGATCTTTTGCGGAAAGGACTTGTTTTTCCTCCGGGATTTGCCAGTCGATATTCAATTGTGGGTCATCAAAGGCGACACTGGCCTCAGCGGCTTTGTTGTAATGGCTGTCCACTTTATAGGTCAAAAGGGCGGTTTCGCTCAAACAGGCATAGCCGTGGGCAAAACCACGGGGAATAAAAAGCTGTTTTTGGTTTTCAGCACTCAGTTCAACCGCATAGTGCTTGCCAAAATTTGGGGCCCCTTTTCGGATGTCCACCACCACGTCTATCAAACTTCCTTGCAACACGGAAACCAATTTGGATTGGGCGTGGGGTGGCATTTGATAGTGAAAGCCTCTGATGACTCCATAAGAGGATTCGGCTAAATTATCCTGACAAAAGTCAAGGGCGTGGCCTACGGCTTCCTCCAACAAATCTTTTCGAAAGCTTTCCAGAAACCAGCCCCTTTCGTCCTCCAATTTTTTGGGCTGTATCATTAGTACTTCGGGAAGTGCCGTAGGAATAATGGTCATCTGTGACTTATTTTTGATAGCGGTCCAAAAGGTATTGACCGTATTCGGTTTTTGATAAGTCTTGCGCCAAAGTGAGGAGTTTGTCGTGGCTGATCCATCCCTTTTCAAAGGCGATCTCTTCCAGACAGGCGACTTTGAGTCCTTGTCTTTTTTCGACAGTATGGATAAATTGTCCCGCCTCTAATAGAGATTCATGGGTTCCTGTATCGAGCCAGGCAAAACCTCTACCCAATAATTCGACTTGTAAATTTCCTTGATCTAAATACTCTTGATTTACCGTCGTAATTTCAAGTTCTCCCCGCTCTGAAGGAGTGATTTTTTTTGCGATTTCAATGACAGAATTGGGATAAAAATACAAGCCAACTACGGCTTGATTGCTTTTCGGGTGCTTAGGTTTTTCTTGAATTGAAATGGCTTCACCAAATTCATCATATTCAATAACTCCATAGCGTTCGGGATCATTGACGGTATAACCAAAAATAGTGGCCTTATTGACTGAAATTGTTTTTTGTTTTACTGCATCCAACTGTTCTGAAAAGTCTACACCATAAAAAATATTATCTCCTAATATCAAACAAACGGCTTCTTCTCCGATAAAATCTTCTCCCAAAATAAAAGCTTCCGCCAATCCGTTAGGCTTTGGTTGTGCTTTGTATTGCAAACTGATCCCCCATTGACTTCCATCGCCTAAAAGACGCTCATACTGCCCTAAATCTTCAGGAGTACTAAATAACAGCACTTCTCTGATTTCCGCTTGCATAATGATGGATAAAGGATAATAGACCATCGGTTTATCATAGACAGGCAATAGTTGTTTTGAAACTGCTGTTGTAACAGGGAAGAGTCTGGAACCTTTGCCGCCGGCAAGGAGGATGGCTTTCATTGATTATTTTTTACTAAGATACTAAGTTGTTGAGATTTACACCTGATTGAATAATTGAATGTATTTTTTTGCCAATTTCTCATAAGTAAATGCTTTTACATAGATGCTTCCCTTTTCCCCCATTTTTTTTCTTTCAGTTTCACTCATAGACAAAAATTGATTGAGGCCTTTTTTAATCTCCTCTGGATTGTTATGAACGATAATACCACAACCCGATTGCCTTACGGGGTCATTGATTCCATTTTGGGCAGATAAAATGGGTATTCCGGCTGCCATATAATCATAATATTTTTGAGCTGAGACACCGAATTGATATAAACCCTGCAAATCCATCCAAGCGATAAAAGCAATGTCTGAATCCATCAGCTTTTGGACAAAGCTTTCTCTTTGCATTTTTTCGTTAAAAATGACGTTCTCGAATTGTGACAGTCTGGTTTTATAATCTTCCTTCAAATACCCAGAACCTATAAGGTTGAATTCAATTTTTTGTGACAGTTCCTCTTGGTTTTCGAGTAGTGTAATGAAAGGGTCTAGTGCATTGGCCACTCCAAAACTCCCTCCGTAGGTTACTACTAATTTTTTTGAATTGGAATTTTTATTTGAGTTGATGGGTTTTGCATTGATAAATGAATCTGGAACACCATTAGAAATCCAATTAACCTTTTGTGGGTTTGAGGTAATTGAATTAATATAAACTTCTGAACCCAAAAGGGTGGTAACAATATAATCCGACTTACGGTAAGCGATTTTTTCCATCAGAGACATCAACAGAATCATAGGGTTCCATTTCGGAATTTTTTTCATGAATATGGGAGTCAATGGCCAAAGATCCCTTACTTCAAAAATGAATTTAGCCCCATACCACCACCTTAGAAATAACACCGCTGGCAGTGGGAAAATACTCATGGAGCTCAGTATAATGATGTCTGGTTTGGAACACTTAGAAAAAGGAAGGAAAAAACATCTTATTCCAAATTCTATCATCTGAAGAAAACGAAAGATTCCTGATGAAAATTTAAAAAAAGTTGAAATCCCGAAAAAGTCAACTTCGTCCAGTTTTTGTAATCCTTTTTTTAAAGGAGTTTTGAGCAAATGATTGTTACTATTGGATACAATAATAGTCTCGTATCCTTTGTCCCGAAAAATTTTAGAGAAAAAAAAATGTCTTTGTACCCCACCCATTTTGGGGGTACCTGAATTTTGGGAGATGATCCAGATTTTATTGATTTTTTTCAAAAAGAAAAGGCATTTTATTAATTCTCTTTATTGTTTCTTTAAAGTCTAAATCTATGGTATCCAAATACCATTTGATATTGGCGTATCTGGGCCTATTTTCGTCTTCAATGAGTCTCAAAGCATCTTCTCTAGTCATTTGACCTTCTCTGATCTGATTACTTCTAAAAGTGTCGTGTTCTGTAAATCCAGCTATCTTATAATAGATGTAATTATAAAATGCTGCTGTACCATCACCAATTCGCCAAGTTGTATTGGTGTCTGGTGCGCGCTCCCATTCATATTTATCTAAGGTATCGTCAACTTCATTTTCGTCCCATTTCCAATAATCAAAAACGTGGAAATAATCGGTTTTTTCTTTAAAACTTCTGTAATACTCTCCCGAGAGGGTATCCCATAGAGAATTGTTGAAATAGGACAGATTATTGGACATGGCTTTGAACCTGAGTTTGTGATAATTCAATTGTTTTTGAATTCCATTCAGATAAACGTGCTCTTCGTGGAAATCAGGAGGAATACCCAAAAATCCATTTTTAAAATGAGTTACTTCCAAAGGGTTGATGCCCCATAGGTTCAAGCTGACACCCGTCTGTTTTTTAATGGTTTCAATGTGTCTGAAAAAATGTTTATCTCCAGCGGTAAATAGGCTGATTAGCCCAAGATGTGGGGCATCAAGCCATGCTTTGACATTTTTTCTAATGTTTTCTCTTTTTTGGTGAATATCCGCTGCTACGATGATGTTTTCAACTCCCAACTCGGAGGAAATTCTTGAGATATTTCTTCTGCCGAGATCGGTAACCATTCCCCAATCATAGGTATAAGTGATGGGTTTAAGTCCTAATTCTTTGACGATCAGATGTAAACTGAAACAACTGTCTCTTCCTCCGCTAAAAGGAACAATTACTTCGGACTGATTATTTTTTCTTCGGTAAGGAGCCACTAGATCAGTGAGTTCAGAAAAAGGCTTAGGCTGATTTCTCTTTTTGTAGTTGCTGCAGTAGTTGCACTCACCTTTTTCATCAAATACGATAAAGGGCATTGTTTCTGACAGAACACATTTGGTACACCGTTTTAACTTGGGAGGATCAAATTCCAATAATTTTGCATCTGGACTGGTGAGGTTTAGATTAGGGATTAGGTTTCTTTTTTTTGTTATGATATTATTGACAGTGATGGATTGGGTCTCTGCAATATCATAAATTTTATGTCCGATAATTTGATTAATACTTTGACATCCCATCGAGGTGAGTGCAAACTTTTCAGACGCAAAATATTTAATGTCGTTATTCTCAGCAGTAAATAAACTTCCATTATTAGAGAGCAAAATTAATTTTCCCCACTGAGGTAAAAAAATAGCAGCCACCACTACTCCTCTACATTTTTTCAATAATAACTGAGCAAGTTTGTCTAAGTCATTATCTGTCTCCAAAAAGGTTTCAACCAGCGCATTAAGTATTTCGGTGTCAATCTCTAACGATTTTTTTCTTTTAATAGTTTTCCATAATTCTTCATGATTGACAATAATGCCATTGTGCAATACAACTACGTTTTCGGTAACTACGGGTTGATTATCGTCCATACCATTGGTCACCAAACGACTGTGTCCTGCTATGAGAGTAGAAGGTTTTATTTTTTGTTTTTGAAGTAATTTTTTTAAGCGGAAATCCGCTTTAACTACTTTAAATTCGGTGTTTTCTACAAAACATAATCCACTGGAATCCATACCTCTTTGTTCTGAGTGTAAAGCCAGTTTTTCAATTTTATTTTTGGTAAAGTTTTGATCGGCAAATGCGCCAAATATTCCACACATATTTTTGTTTTAATAGGTAAAAAATGGTTTTTGAAGATTTATTGTCGCCAAACTGAACCTCTCATAAATTTAAAGTATAAAATTAAGCATTATAATTTATCGGAAATGATTTTTATGATTTGGTTGGCGGCGGTTCCGTCTCCATATAGGGACAATTCAAAGTTATTGTTCATCATTGATCTATTCTGGAAATTTTTTATAATATTTTCTTTTTTAAAGCCACACAATGTGTTGAAATTGTGAGATATCAATTCGTTCCATTCTGTTTCTTCTCTGATCACCAAACAGTTTTTCTTCATAAAATAAGATTCTTTTTGAAGCCCACCTGAATCAGTGATTACCAGTTCGCTGTATTTAACGTGAGTTAGAAAATCAATATAGGACTTGGGTTCGGTTAGGATTAAATTATTATTAAGTACAATTTGGAGGTCATCAATTTTTTTTTGGGTTCTGGGATGTATTGGAAAAATAATTTTAATGGTTTTTGCAATTTCATTCAATCCCTCAATGATTTGAATTAATCTGTGACTTTCATCTGTATTCTCTTGTCTGTGGATTGTACAAACAATGAATGGATGGTTATATGGGGTTTTTATCTCAAGGTTTTCGATGAACAACTTAATGGCATCTAACATGATGTCGCCCACAATATGTATCTCTATATCAAAGTTTTGATATCCCTCATTAATTAGGTTTTCTTGAGCATCTTGGGAGGGGCAGAATAAAAATTGACTTAATCTATCTGTAATAATACGATTGATTTCTTCAGGCATTTTATTATTAAAACTTCTCAAACCCGCTTCGATATGCACGATTGGTATTCGGAGTTTTGAAGCTGCCAAAGCTCCCGAAAGTGTTGAGTTGGTGTCACCAAACAAGACTAAACAATTGGGTGTTTCTTTTAGTAGAATTTTTTCAATTTCAGCCAGCTGATAAGCCGTCATGGCGCCATGGGTTTTACCTCCTGATTCTAACCTATAATTAGGCATTGGAATCTGTAGTTGATTGAAGAAAACTTCAGACATATTTTTGTCATAATGTTGACCAGTATGAACAATGACCTCCTCAATAAGATCATTCGATTTGAGTGCATGGGAGAATGCTGCCGCTTTGATGAATTGTGGTCTAGCGCCAATTACGGTGAGAATTTTCATTTTTAAAATATTTAAATTGATCTCATCATCAACGTTATCATTAAATTAAATGGATCTATAAGCTTTTATGAGTCTGTTGCCTTGGCTTTCCCAACTCAATTCGCTCAAATCTGAATCTATTTTTAAAAGTGGATTTTTTTCAATTTTCACGATGGCTTCCTGAATTGCTGTTGAGTCAATCTCACAACAAGACCCCAACTTATATTTATTCACCATCTTTTTTAATTCTGGAAAGTCTGAGGCCAATACAGGCAAGCCTGAAAATGCATATTCAAAAAGTTTATTCGGCAAACAATAATAATCACTAAGAGAAATATTTTCAATCAAACATAATCCAACATCGGCATTCCTGCTTATTTTCACTACCTGATCGTGTTTAACGGCCTCGTGATAATGAACTTTATTGTTGTTTTTAGAAGCTGCGATGATGTAATCTTTTTTGTCTCCAAAACCAACAAAAACAGCATGTGATTTGATTTGTGGAGATTCAAAAGCAGCAATGATTTTTTCAATGCCTCGGCCACGAGTCAAAAATCCTAAATACAAAAAAATTAAGGTATTATCGGGCAAGTCATACTTATGATGAAAATACCTTTCCTGAGTTTTAGTAGTAGGTTGCTCGATCGATTTGATTGTTGCTATTTCTGGAGCATTAAGGACAAGAATACTTTTTTTCTTTCCCAAATGCTCATCATACCAATCGGTAATGGATTCACTTACCGTAATCAAAAGGTCGATTGATTTCCAACATTTCTTTTCTATGAACAATGTCCCCCAAGACATGAATTTGGTTTGACCATTTTTATTCGATTCTAATTCATGCGCATCATAAATGAGTTTTGATTTTTTAATTTTTTTTATCAAATACCCAATAGGAAGTACCAAGGTATCGTGACAATGAATAACATCTATTTTTAAGCTTTTGGTCTTTATTAAGACCTTGATCAACAATTCAAGGAAAACAATAGGGTGTCTTAGTTGCCTTGGAAGAAAGTTAAATTTTCTGGAAAAGAGTGATGTGGATTCCGTATTAATGTTTTGTGCGTCCAAGTTTACTTTAACTGACTCATCATTAAATCTTACGCCCAATCCATTAATTAAAAAATCTTTTTGACCAGATAAAAATTTTATTTCTTTTAAAATTCTACTATCAGAATTGATATCGGTATGGGTAAGATGAAATATATTCATAGAATAGGTTTATATTCAATAGTTAAGTTCGGGGTATGATATTAGAACAGCATCGTGTTTTCCTTGAAAAACAAAACAGCTGCCAGCAGAAAGTCCGCTTATGTTGTGTTCGTTAATTGCTTTTTTAATTTCATCAAAATCTTTACAACCCCCTGAGATAATTAGTGGAGCCTTGGATATTTCAATAAGACTTTTGAAAAACTGAAAATCAAATCCTAGTCTAGAACCTTCTCTATCAATCGAATTAATAACTATTTCGCCGACTTCCATGTCATTTAAAGCTTTAATCCAATCTTTAGGATTCCAGTTTGTTTTTTCTTTTCCAGAATTAATATAAACTCTTTTTCTGCCAAAAATATCTGTTTTATAGTCTAGGCAAAATACAATTGAAGAGGACCCAAACTCTTTAACGGCTTCTTTCAAAAATAGTTTGTTTTTGATTCCCTCGGTATTAATGATCACTTTTTCTGCACCTGCCCTAATTAATGCATTAATATCCTCCAAAGTTTTAACTCCTCCTCCATAAGCAAATGGCATAAAGCACTCTCCTGCAATTTCTTTTATGAGATTGATATTAATCACCCCTCTGTCGGTCGCTTCGATGTCAAAAAAAAGTAATTCGTCGGCTTTTTTATCATTGAAAATCTTGACCGCGTTTATTGGATCTCCTATATATCTATGATTTTTAAAAGATTTCCCCTTATATAGGCCTTTTCCTTTGAGGAGAAGAGAGGGAATAATACGTGGAATGATGTCAATTTGATTCAAAATAATCTTTCAATAAGTTCAAACCGAAGGTGTGACTTTTTTCTGGATGGAATTGGAATCCAGTTATATTTTTATATATATATACACATACAAATTTGAATCCATAGTTAGATTCCATTATCACATGGTCATCCTCTTTTAAATCAAAAAAATATGAATGGACAAAATAATATCTGTCCAATAAATTCGGGTGATTTCTTTTATATTTCACATATCTCCAACCCATATTGGGTATTGGAAAATTCATATCTAATTTAGTAAATCTTTTTTTAAAAGAGCTTACCTCCCCAGGAACATAACTCAATCCTTTGAGTGTACCCTCCTCACTTTTTTCAAGCATAAGTTGTGCCCCGAGACAGATTCCAAGTGTCTTGATTTTCTGATTGACTATAGCATTATTTAAAACTTGTTTTAAGCCTTTGGTCTCAATGTTCTTTATCCCACTGTCAAATGAGCCTACACCAGGGAGAATGATAAAGTCAGACTTCAAAATGATCTTTTCGTCATCTGTTATAACGGCATTGTATCCCAGTTTTTTGCAAATGTTTGAAATAGATTGATGATTCCCCAATCCGTAGTCTATTATGGATATTTTCATTGGGAGTTAATGGGATATTGTAATTGATTTTCTAGTAATTTTCTTGAATATCCTGTGGGCCAAGGAAAGTAATTCTTTCTTCTGATCCCAGTTCTTGTAATCCTTATAACTTCTGTTTTCAACCTTCATGAAACCATCAAGTTCAACTCTTGAAATCTCTAATTTCTTACAGATATAATCTATTGTTTGGTCTTCACTTTCAATATCATAAGAGGGTTTATTCAAAATTTCTATTGCTTCGTCTCTCGAAATTTGCTTGGAGAGTATCAAACTGGATAAATGCGCCTTTCGTTTATCAATATTGAATTTTTTTGGTAAGTAATATTCTTGGAAAAACTTTGTAAAAACTGATTCCCCGTGTTTTCCATTATATTTTTTATATCCAATTTTTTCAAGATCAAGCAAAGCTGTTTTTTTATCATAAACCATATAATCAAGGGGACGAATGGTCTCTAATCTATAGAATAAAGGGTATAAAATACGGTATTGAAAAAAACTAATGGTCTTGTAATTATTGAGTCTTCCACTTCCATACTTTTTAAAAATATCTTTTAAATTGATGGCATCCATAGCAGATCCGTGCCAAACATTGGGTAAGATGGATTCCGTCGCTATATTTCCGCCACTGATAGAATAGTTTATTTTATGTTTGATGGAGTAATGGTATAATGTGGAAAAAAAGATGTGGTCTTGTGGGACATCTTGGTTTGAAATTCCTGATTTCAAGTAGGCAATTTGTAATCTTCTGACTTCCTCCCAATCAATTACTTCAGTGTGCAGATCAAATCCAGTATAATTGATTATTTTTTCAATATTGGATACTGCCAGTTCTGAGTTCCAGCCTGCATCTACATGAACAACCAGTGGCCTAAGGCCCCAATCTTTGGCTTTATAAGTCATATAAGAACTATCGATGCCCCCACTCAACCCAATAATACAATCGTATTCTTTATTTTTCCCTTCCTCTTTGATTTTATCAATTTTTTCTGACAAAAGTTTTTTTTCTATGTCATTGGGGTACCAATTTTTAATGGTTGTTTCGTGAAATCCTTTACAATAGTTACAAATTCCATTTTCGCCAAATACAATATCTTCAACGGATTAGTCATCGAGAACACAATTGCTACAAATAGTCATATATTAATTTTTAGTTTGCTTTTAATGTGTTTTTAGATTGGGGTTTTCAATACATAAATTTATTTTTTGAGGCGTTTTTTTTAAATGAATTTTGTGATCAGGTTTATATCAAGACTTGGAATCATAAAAGGCCAGCAGGATAGTTGCTGTTTCTTTGTTAATGGTATTAAGAATGAAATCTGCGGAATTGGGATGCACCAACAAATCAATTGAACTGGATTAATATCCGTATTGGCCAAAACCCGCCTTCTTGACGTTAAAAATCTTCCTAAGCCCCAAGCTAGACCACCCTTAGAAGGAATTAATCCTACTACCAGTAATCCATTGGTCCTTAAAGTCGTTAAATATTCTTCTAAATATCCCCCAAATAGATGCAAGTTCTCTTTTTTAACAATTTAATTTTGATTATTCTACAGGCTTCTCATACACTTCACTAATTTATTTTAAGCAGGGGGGCGCTGTTATGAGTAAGTATTGTGGGAAATAATTATTAATATATTAAATAATTTTATTAAAATTCATACCAACAGATAGGATTGATTTTCGTTTTGTAGTATTAAATTACAAAAGTCTAAATTAATGATTGTAATATTTTTGTTAATTACTTTCAGTTAATTCTTTTTCCAATAATTTTTGATTGTCAATTTATATTTTTTGATGGTTTTAGATTGTCCTCAAGCTTAAGTAGGTACCAAATTGGATTATCGATAATTTCCTTTAAAGGATGAGGGTATATTTCCTTCCAGTTTAGCTTTGTAATCACTTTAAAATTATTGGAAAATCCAGTGTCGTTTTTTAATGTCGATTCCGATTGAATTAACACATAATTGAATTTGCCTTTTTTCATGTTTAAAAGGACATCTTTCGAATGTGTTCCCCAATATAATTCATCTGATTTTTTACTCTCATCAACAATACTAAAAAAATATGGAAAAAATAAGATGTTATTTTTTACTGCAAAATAAGCAAGTGGATTGAGGAGTATATTGTGCTTATCTAAAATATTTTCGTAAAGTCCTTTAGGATCTTCGCAGGGAAAGAACACATTTTGATTGGGTTCAATATGCTGATAAAAATTGTCCAAAGCTTTTTCAAGTTCACTGATTTTTACGGGATAGAGCGGGGCTTCAATTTTTCCATCAAACTTATTTTTAAACAACGCTAAAATCACAGGGTTAGAGATGAAAAACCAGTAAAATATAATCAATTCTATATTTTGATTTAAGGTAAAGAGTGAAAAGACCGAGCAAATAATTATACAAATATGCATACTTTGGGGATCGGCAAACCTTGAAATAAAAATATTAATAAAATAGACTAAGGCAGAAAGTATTAAAAACAGTGGAACTTGACCATTGATCAAGAATAAAACTGAAAAAATAATTAAAACCAATAGATTGAATAAATCAAAAATGATATGATTGGTTGTTTTGGGCTTACGCTTTAAGATCGATTTTTTCTCTTTGATTGACCCAATGGCAATAAGGATTTTAGAAAATTGATCCTTCATTATTCCTGCTTTGATAAGGGGATGAACTCTTCTGAGTATAAAAGGAGATACCAATAAAAAATTAAGTAAAATCGTATTAAAAGAAATTTCAAAGAAAAAACAACTTGAAATCAAAAAAAGTGATCCAATTGCAAAAACTGTTATGGAAGTTTCGAATAAAATAATTGAGAGAATAAAGATCAGGAGGGGATTATTTTGAGTAATGACTTCCAAATAAGGATACAAAAAGATCCAACCTACAATATTGTAATTTTGCAACTTGAGCTGATTAAAAAACATTGAACTAAAGGCTGTCAATACAGTGATTACTATCATTTCTATCCCCAACTCATTGAAGTTTGAAAAAGCAGGGTAAAACAATATGATGAGCCAGGAAAAAAACACTGTCAAAATTGAATTTTTACAAAAAGGATATAATGAAATTTTTGAAAGATGAAACCATTTGCCAATTAGGAACGGTTTATTGGAAATGTGATGTGAATATTTGTTTCTACCTTCATTAATAAGTGAAATCAGATTGATGTCATAAAAATAATAGAGCAGGGCATTTTGGGAGGAGAACATTTTATAACGGTTGCTTTTGTGAAGAATTTTAATAATATTCACAAAACTTAAGGATGCCCACTTGATGTTTTGAAACAGGCCAAAGAGTACATAATTCAATATGGTCGTCAAGGTTTTCAAGTTAAGTTTTTTCATGGATTGATTTGGGTTTTAAGATTTAGGATGGTCTTTTTATTGAATTTCCATGTGTATAATGAAAATATCAACAATACAAATGAAACACTCAGGTACTGAATAAATTTTGAATCCAATTCACTGAAAAGAAAGGTCATTGTTGTGATGCTTAAAATCAACATCAATTTATCTCTAAGAAAAGAGCGCTGGTTCATTCCGGTTGAAAAGATTTTTTCACTTATATAGGCCGTGAGATATATCCAAAAAAGAGAGGATATGGCAGTTGAAATTGAAACCCCAATCAACCCAAAAAAGTCAATCAAAAACAAGGTCAAAATAATATTGAGCAAACAACTGACCACCATGGTTAGTGTAGATAAGTAGGTTTTTTTAGATTTCCAAATTCCAATAGATACCAGGTTGTAACCGGCTGAATAGACCGGATGTATAATATAAAATCCTAAAATTACGAAAACTCCTCTAAAATTCTCTCCCAATAAAATGAAACAAATCAATTCTGAAAATATAAAAAACAGCACAATACCTAGATCCGCAATCCAAAAGAAATTGTTCTGTAGGGCTTTTATGAATCGATTGTTTTTCTGGTCAATAGCCTCAAGCAAATGTGGTAGGACGGCCAAAGTAAATGATGAGGTGATAAGACTGACAATGGTGCTCAACCGGGCACCAGCAGAAAAAACTCCTAACTCTTCAAAGTTGAGATAATGTTGAATGAACAGACGGTCAGTATAATTGAAAACATAATTAAAAAAAGCTGCAGGAAATAAGGGTATTCCAAAGAGTAAAATTAATTTAATGCTTTTCCATCCCACTTTTTTGAAGTCAAAAAAATTGAAATTGGTAAATAAAAGTGGAGGAAAAATAATCGCTGATGCCATCAATCTTCCCAATAATAATTTTTCTATTGTAGGCTCCCAAGCCAAAACAAAAGAAAGACTTAAAACATTTGAGAGGAGACCGTTTGAAACTTGGTAAAAAGTGTATTTTTTACTTTTCATTTCTAGTCTTAAGACATTCAGAAGTAAACTAATAAGTGTCTCAACAAAGAAAATAATCAGTACATAAAAATAAATTTTTCTTTGATTGATACTGAAATCAATCGTATTTAAAATTACCGATGCTACAAGAAAAATGAATAGTCCCCAAACTGTAATAATAATAAAAATAGAAGAAACAGTTGTTGTTTTTTTATCATCAAAGTTTCCCCCAACTTTAAAGAAAAAAGATAAAGAGCTGTCCAGTCCAATATTTAAAAAGGCTGCAAAAAGTGAACCTACAATTAAAAAAAGTTCTAATTCTCCATATACTTCTGGTAAAAAAACTCTGGTATAAATGGGTAGTGAAATGAATGCTATTGCCTTAGTTAAGACTGTTCCCAAACCGTAGACAAAAAAGTCTTTAAAGATTTTATTATCCTTAAAATTCAATATTTTGATCATTTTAGAAATCTATCTTGAAAGAATTTCTCCATGGGTATAAATCTTAAAATTTTTAATTACAATTGTTATATTCACTTAATAAGCTATAAAATCATCTGATGATTAATGGAACAATATATTTCATTAACTTTCTATTTATGAAAGGAGGAATCATTGAAAAAAATATTCGACTAAATCTGTATGAAGTATTAAGATCTATGGATTTTTTTTGTGTGATTTTTGAATTTCTGTATAAATAAAATATTTCTGGATTCCATTTTTTTTTGAATTTCAAAAGGTCTAAATCAGAAATTGGAGTAGCTCCAAAATCAAAATATTTGAAATTATTCTCGGCAGAAAAATTTATAGCTTTTGCAATTAAAAAAGTTGATAGATTGAGGTTATAGTATTTTCTTCTAACCCCCCAGTTATAATGAATTGTCTCACCATCTATTAAACAAAAAATCGCCGCATATAATTTATTTCCTACTGATGCAGTAAAAATGACAGACATCTCATTTTTTATAAACTTCTCAAAAAGTTCTTTGGGTTGAAAAACCATTTTATGATCCCTAGTATATTGCTCTGACATTAATTTGTAAAACTCATCTAGCCATTTATCATTTTTTGAAACTTCAAATTGAATGTTTTCTTTTCGAACTTTATTCATTTCTTTCCTTATATTCTGGTTATGATTTTTTGAATAATTGTTATGTGTGTTTGGATTTATATTTTCGAGATTAAGAATAGGATTTATACCTATTTTTTCATTTACAAAAAACTTGATTTTGCCTATTGTACAAATAGATGCATTATTTGGGATTTTATCGAATAATTTTTTTTCATGGTTAAATCTATCTGATAGTTGAAAAAACCCAAATGGCAGATACATCAAGTCTCTTTTTTTAAAAAAAACACTTGACTTTAAAAAATTTACAAATAAATTATCATCTACTTTTAAATTAACCTCCTTAAGTCTGTAGACTTCAATCAAAATTTTTCTAAATGATTTTGATTCGTAAAGTTTAAACTTCATTTTTAATTTGTTTTAAAAATTTAAAATAGTCCGTCATTCCATTCCAAGTAAAATATTTTGAATCTTTGATATTGTATTTAACATCCGTTTTGAAAAGTCGGTTGGTGTTTATGATTTCAGAAAGGTCATCAATTCCTTTTTCGTATGATTTTAAATTGATGTCCCATAATGATCGGACCTCTTCATTTAGACTAATTTTACTGATACAAATTATTTTTCCATAATCAATTTTTTCAGTCATCCAATGACAAGTAGAACCTATTAATTCTATATCCCCTTTGTAAACGGCCCAAAAGTTTCCTATTCCTCTATAGTTGGGTAAAACACCTGGATGAATATTTATGATACCGTATTTGGGAGCATTAATTATTTTTCTTTTTAGAATTGAAGTAGCAATCCCTATAACCAAATCGTATTTTTTTAATTGGTCAAATGCAGAGTCAGAGTTTAAATTCTCAATCGATTGGAAATTTAAATCTTCCCTTTTTTTTAGTTTTTTATAAAATTTTCTTCTCAGAAAAAAAACATCAAAAAATTTGAATAAAATCTGATCTAAAGCAACAAAAAAACTAAATTTTTGAAGCCGATATTTTAATATTTTAAAAATAGATATACTAGATCTTTCATAAAAAATATCAGTACTGTTGTAGGTGTTTATTTTAAATAATAAATCACTTCCGATTTTTCTAAATATTAAATCATTAGATGTTACTATCGCTATTTTCATAATATTTTCAAAAAACTATTGGAAAATTTATAATGTGCTTACTGTACTTTTTTGCAACTGGAAAGTCATCGAGATTTTTTTTGTAATGAGTGTATGATTTCATTTCAGGAACAGAGTAATCTATAATGGTACCCAGTTGTTTTCGTTTCTTTCGATAGGCCACTATCCACTCATCTCTGTTTTCGACTAAGGCAACTATGTGGCTGTAGGTACACTCATGGTCATACTCTAAGAATTTTATGTCAGAATTATCTTTAAAATACTCGATGGTTTTTTTAGCACATTTCCTTCTATTTTCAATGATTTTGTCGTATTTCATCAATTGGATTCTCCCTACTCTTGCTTCAATTTTTTTGGGGAGCTCATTCCAATCAACAGGAAATTCGATAGTATCATCATTGTAATATTTTGTGAAACGATCTAAAAAATTTCTGCGCTCCAAATAATTGACTAATCCATAAAAAATAGGTTGAAAAGCGAATGAAGTCGCCATCATATAAATCAGTCTTTTTAGCTCTTTGGTCCAAGGTGCTTTTTGAGTATTTTGTTCTCTGAATTTTTTAAGTAATAAATGTGTTGAACTCTCATTTGTGATTACCATTCCTCCAAAAATTGAATTAATAATTTTACTAATGTTACACCCAAAAATAGAGGCATCACCATATTGAGAGACCATCTCTCCTTGAAAAGATGTCCCATAGGAATGTGCCAGATCTTGGATAACATAAATTTTTGTGCTAAATTTTTTTTCGGCAGATTTAACCATATCATCGATCCTCTTTACGTCCATGGCGTACCCAAAAAGATGGGTCACAACTATTGCCCCTGTTCTTGCTGTAATAGAAGATTCTAATTGATCATAATCCATATTAAAACTCCCTTTTTCACAATCCACAAACTTGGGTTGATTTCCTGATAAAACAATTGCATGCGGGACAACTACACAAGTATAGGCAGGGGTAATTATTTCTTTATCAACTATATTCCAAACTTTGAATAATGCGTAAAGTGCAGAGCGTCCATAAGAAAACATGAGCCCGTGAAGACATCCAAATTTCTGGGCAAATTCATTTTCATAGAGATTTAGGTCATTTCTCCAAAAAGAAAATGCTGCAAACCACTCTTTCCAGTTATAGTTGGGCTTAAATCTTGGTATCAAAGGCATAAAAATTTATTGTTTTTTAAAAACAAATTTTGCGATCAGGTTTATATCAATACTAGGTATCACAAAGGGCCAAAAGGATAAGTGTTGTTTTAATCCTTTTTTATTAAGCGTATTGAGGATGAAATCTGCAAAATTGGGATGCTCCCAACAAATAAGTTTATCAGGATTGATTGTCGTGTTGGCCATTAACCATCTCCTAGAAGTTAAGAATCTTCCCAATCCCCAGGCCATTCCACCTTCACAAGGAATCGCACCCACTATGACCCCATTGGGTTTTAAAACCCTCATATACTCTTCCAAATACTCCTCAAGTGGATGCAAATGCTCTAATTGATAAAAGGTGATGATGATGTCTTTTGAAGCACTTTCAAAAGGAAGCTTTACATCAGACTTGATTAAATGCTTGGTGAAGTTTATTTGTTTATTTTTTAGTTGGCTGTCATTAATATCGAGAAATTCTTTTTTTATATCTGCTAAAGCATAACTTTTTGGAAGAGAGTTCCAGTATTGTAGGTGGTTGATTTTACCAGGTCCTAATTCTAAAACATCTTTGTCTATAAAATCTATTTTCTTAAGCACATTGTATCCAGCATTATTTACCTTTTTACCTATAGATTGTTTTTGGTTTTTCTCATAAAACTCAAGGTAAGTTCTTCCCCATTCAATCCAATTAGGGTCTAAATAATCTATTTCTTTTCCGAAAACTCTTCTGTTCCCAAATAGGTATTTAAAAAATGGGTAGGGTATAGAATTCCCAAGACTTTTATATTTTTTCATAGGATTATTTCTTTAACCCGTTTATTTTGGGTCTTTATTAGATTGTTTTTGACAAAATACCCTGACGATGCCATATGGATGGCCTTAAATCTTTGCCCCAAATAAAATCGTTTTTTATCTAAGTTTTCGGGTAAATCATAGTTTATCGTTAGGTTATGCTCTCCATAGATCACTTGAGTAGATATTTTAATCTTTGATTTTTCTTTATTGGTAATCAATAACTTGACTACTATTTTCTTAAATAATTCAAGGAGGTAGGGTATTTTGAAAATGGTCATCGCCATCAGCCTAATCAAGAGGGTTTGAAATAAGGAGGGGTACTTTTCCTGATAATGATAAAGGGAAGGACTGAATGAACCATTTTCATTAATATCAACGGTTTTATCAAATCGTTGAGATGTATATATTTTGTCTGATTTAAGATAAAATACCCCACCCGAGTCGTATATACATTTTTTTTCAATGAGATCATAAACTTTTAAAGTGCCTCCTTTTTTATAGTTTAAAATAGAGTAGTAATTGTTATTAGAAAAAACCTCGATGCCTGATTTTTTAAAATCTATTTTTTGATTTTTATTGTAAAAAGGTGGTAATAATGGTTTTGTGTCTGATGGTTCATTTTCATTTAATGCTGCAAGAGCAAAGGAATTAAGCAGTGGAATGTAATTGTCTGAATCAATGTCTTGTGGTAGTAATGACATCTCATTTGAAATACCATCATTTAATGCACTCCAGCAAAAATGAGCATGGTCGGAAATATCCCTTAAAATGGACAAACCCCCAGGGTAAATTACTTCTGTATTTCTTGATCCGTATAACCCTCCTATCGACCCATCTGGATGAATGAAATGGTATAAAAACTTAAACGACTTTTGAAGACTTCGTTTTAATTTATCATCTTGAGTTTTACTATAAATTGTACTTAAATAGTGGACACAAAGGGTTTGATAGCCATGGTCTGGCCCCTCATATTCCATATACCAACCTTCGTCAGACTGGTTTTCAAAAATTACTTCTAGAGTATTTTTGTATGCATTTTTAGATTTACCGGTTAATTCTTCCCAAAGAACTAAAGCAGCTACAGCTGTTGCAAGATGATTCGAAATAATGGCATGCTTTTCTTTATTTTTGATCAAGTAATGAATTAGAGGCTCAATGATTGAAAAATATTCCTCAACTTTTTCTTTACCTAAATCATTTTTTAATAAATCAATACAATAGAGTGTATCGTAGGCCACCAATGCCGTTACACAATATGAATTTTCGTTGGGGAATGCCTCATTTAAGGAATCGTTTTTATTCGTCAAATTTGGAATGGCCTTTATTGCATGATCAATAATTTCTAAATAAAGGTCTTTGTCAATCGCAATATTCAATTTGATCGAAACAGCCAATGCATTGACACCCGATTGAAAAGTTGCATTTGGAAAGTCAATGGTTTTCCATGCCCAAAATTTTCTATCCCCAATACCAATTTTTGAAGACAGCTTGTCTAGATTGAACAGGTTCAAAAGTTTTAACTGATTATATTTGAGAATATTTCTATACATATTTAAATCTCACAGCCTTCATCACTTAACTTAGATCTGTTTTTAGCGATCCATTTATAAATTGCTCTCGCTATAAAAATTAATTGGTGTTCCTCCTAAAATTTCAAGTTTTCTATCTGATACATGTACAAAAATTTCGTGAGCTGAAATACTTTCCAACAAATCCGCTTTAGGATAATTGCTATAATCTATTTTCATGTATGGGGTATGATTGGGATACTTTAATCTTCCAAGAATATGGGGAGTCTTATGTTTATCCAGTGAATACTTGAGGTGTTTGATAAGCTTACATTGTTTATCACCATCCATATATTTAGGGTTAGAAATGGGATATTGAAGTTCAGGAAAAATTGCATTGAAAATTCCTAAGTTAAAGGGCAATACTGCACCATCACTAAAATGCATAAAGTACCCTTTACCAGAAACATATCCCGTTTCATTAATGAATAATGCATGTTCTTTGATTATTGCTTGTCTGTAATAAGTATGATGCTTTAAATCTCCAGTTGGGGTAGCCAAAGTTTCTTGAATAGCGGGTTCAACATCGTGATTATCCCAACCCGATATTCCAGCAAAAAATAGCCCCGTGTGTGCTTTGGTCGTTACAATTAAAATCAAAAAAACAGAGCAATAAAAAACGACTTTTCTTGGCCTACTGTCCTCCACAATACTGGACCAATTGATCAAATTTTCAACAAGCTGGTTGAATTTTTTTTTGAAAATAATTAAAACTAAAAGCAGGAAAATTAAAAAAATAAAATGATTGAAATAATAGAAAAGATGACCAATATTTTTAACATGATACCAACCAAAATATTTATTATAATGCATTAAAAAGGCTTTGTCAGGAAGATAGCTTTGTATCAATTCTGAGGGAATTTCAAAACCTAAAAAAGAAATCTTTGATTTCGATGTAATGTGCTTAATCAATTGATCATAACTAATAAATACTTTAATGACAAAAGCATTTATAATCAATATCATTTCCAAAAGTATAGATCCGTAAATTATATTTTTCAATGTTTTAACTTTCACAACTTAGCTTTTGAAAATATTTTTATCAATTCAACGTATCCTGGAGACCAATTGTAATCTTTTGAAGAGGTCCTGCTGTGCCATGAAATTGAAAATTCGGTATTTTTCAATTTCTTACAAGTATTTATTATTTCAATTCCGTCTAGTATTTTTTCGCGTTCTTTCCCATAACCGTAATCATAAATATTTGAATCCATTACAGCTTGAGGAATAATATAGTATTGGAAAGGTTTGTTTTCAACATGATTGAAGGGCCTGTATTTTGATGCGACTGAAGCTCTAAATCCAATACTGTCATTCCAACCCAAGGTGGAATCAACCTCAAACAATTTTTGGTGAAGTTCTGGGGTAGACATTTCATGATAATTCAGCCAGTGTTGTCTGTTTTTGGTTATTTCAAATTGTAACTGCTGTTCCAATTGATTTTTTTCGGCCTCCAACAAATCAAAATCATTGTATGAATAGAAACTACCATGAAGTCCTATTTGCCAACCTTCTTTTTGAATTTCTAATAATTTATCAATTAATTTTTTGTTTTTGGTAACATCATAGGAAGGATCTAATATTGTTTGTTTTAGACCTGTTTTAACTTTGGAATAAACATAAAAAATGGATTTAAGTTGATATTCATTTTCGACATCCTGCCAGTAGTCAAAATTCCAATAATTTGATTTTGAAAAGATAAATTTAATGGCCTTGCTTAACGATTTTAAGTCGGGACTTTTCAGGAAATTAAACCCATTGAAAGCAGTTTGTTTTAAGATTAAAACAGGGGTTTTTTCGATATAATCTAAATCATGAGATAGTTCTAAAATTGCTTTTTCATCCTTTTTAAACTTAAACTCAGGAAGTCTTAGTTTTATTTGACTTTTAAATTCTTTAAATAAAAAATTAACATGAGGAATCTTCCAGTTAAAATTCTTTGGCATTTTAGTTCTAAAGGAATAGCTTTTCGTTTGAACACCTTGTTGACTCAATTGAAATTCATGTAACCTACTCAAATAAAAAAAAGCATTCCAAAAAAGATCGTATTCCATCCAATAATTTGAATGGCCTAATGTTCCATCAAGAATTTGAAACTCTTTAAAATCAATTATTTTCAAATTGTAGGGAAGAGACAAATCATTTTTGGTAGATTGAAAAACATCACTTTTATTTCCTTTTAGGTAATACAGTGATTCTGAGTCTCTTTCCGGTTGATCATTATAGCATTTTACTTTGATCGAAAATATAGCTCTCTCAATCCTGCAAAATTCATCCAATATGTATTGGAGCCAAGGTAAATTATCCTTTTCAGTATAAACGAATAATTTCATTGGGCTCGATTCATTCGATGCCATAGTTCAATATTCAATAGTCCCCAAAGATCTCTGGTAAACTTTCCTTCGGTATTCAGTTGTTTTTCAATATTTTCTACTCTATAAATTCCCCTTTGACGTGTCTCATTACTCAAAAAGATATCCATAATATAGTCTCTTAATGGCCCTTTCATCCATTCATTAAGAGGGGTTGGGAAGCCCATTTTATCTTTACGGTTAATGATTTTTTTTGGCAAAACTTCCTTGGTTGATTTTAAAAGCATGTATTTCAATTTTCCTCCTGAAAATTTCATTTTAGGAGGAATAGAAGCCGCTAATTCTCCTACTCTTCTGTCCAATAAAGGAACCCTAGACTCGATAGAAATAGCCATACTCACTCTATCTTCAATATGTAATAATGCCGGTAAAAGTGTTTTAAGATCAAAATAGGTCATTTTATTGAAAAGAGAAGAGGTATTGGGCTTGTTGAAAATATTGTCAAATTCGGAAAAGATCTTATCCATTTCAATAGATTCAACGAATTCCTCGCTGTAGAGCTCTTTCAAGTGGTATGCACGACTGATAAGATTAAAGTACCTTTTGTTCATAGGATCAAATAATCCATTTGAAAATTGTCTTTTTATCAATGGTATGTATTGCTTAAGACTGGGAAGGTTTTCTATTATTGAGTTTAGAGTTACAACATATTTATCTTTATTATTTTCAAATATTGCTCCTTTAATAGATTCTTCCAAATAGGCGATGCTGTATCTAGCATACCCTCCGAATAACTCATCTCCACCATGACCTCCCAAAACTACTTTGACATGTTCTGAGGCCAACTTAGAAACCATATATTGAGAAAAGATTCCTGGACCTCCACAAGGTTCGTCCATATGATAAACAAGTTTTTCAAAATGATCAATAAAGTCTATGTGGGTTGGGAAAATCTCAAAATGCTCACTTTTGATTTTTTTAGCAACAACATTGGCATAATTCGTCTCATCATAATCGCTTGAAATCTTATATCCTCCAGAAAAAGTTTTGATTTTATTGGGATAGTTTTTTGCAGTCAATACAGATACAATGCTGGAGTCTAAGCCTCCACTTAAATAGGTTCCAATGGGCACATCAGATCTCACTTGAAGTTTAGTTGAGTTTTGAAGAAGTAGTAATAATTCTCTCGAAAACTCCTTCTCTGTTTTAGTTTCGTCAACTTTATAATCCAAATCCCAATATTGTTCCTTTGATGTAATCCTTCCATTTTCGACGGTCATATGATACCCGGGTTCTAATTTATTGATGGAATCATAGAGGGTCTTTTCCCCCATTGGAATTTGCAATACCGCATACTCCCTTAGCTTATATTCATTGATTTGGAATTCAACCTTAGGATGAGATAGAAGTGCTTTAATTTCTGACGCAAAAGCAAAAAAATTATGGTTTGAAAAAAAGTAAAGTGGTTTTACCCCAAAATGGTCTCTCGCTAAAAAAAGTTTTTTTGTTTTTATATTGAATACCGCAAAAGCAAAAATACCATTCAACATATTTAGCATCTCGGAACCGAACTCTATATACATGTTCAAAAGTACTTCTGTATCAGAGTAAGTTCTAAACCTGTACCCCTTTCCTAATAATAATTGCCTTAATTCAATGTAGTTGTATATTTCTCCATTGAAAGTGATAACATGATTTTGATCATTGCTAATAAAAGGCTGTTTACCTCCTTCTATATCAATAATCGAAAGTCTTTTGTGTCCCAATGCAATTTTATCTGCTTGACTCACAAAAAAACCATCATCATCTGGACCACGATGAACGAGTTTATTCATCATGTCGAATAATATATTCTTATATGAAACTGATTCTGGACAATAATAACCTACAATTCCACACATATCTTATTTTTTGGACAACTTATAAGCAATCATAAATCCAAAATATTTCGATAAAAAATGATGGATAGATTTTGGAAACTTAAATGGAAAAATTCTCGTTGGAAAATAATAGAGGAAGCTATCTTCAATATTGAAATATTTAGAAAGTATCGATTCTAAGTCATATTTTGAGTAGGCAAATCCTTTTGGGTTTTGATCCCCATCGTAGAGTCTAGTTATTTCCTCAGTATTTTTAATCGATAAAATGGATTCTCTGCCCCTTCCCTTAAATTTTATTCCAAGTTTGTGAAAAATTGCCCCAAACATTCTTAAAAAATTCCAATTTCTAATAAAGAAGTTTTTGTAATAAACCGAAATACTTGCTTCTCCTTTTTTAGATAAAATTCTATGTATTTCTCTTATCATCTTTTCGGGATGTAGAGTATGGTGTATAACCCGTTGACAATTAATAAAATCAAAAAAACCATCGTCATAATTAGTCTGCTCTCCGTTTTGAACCGATAGATTTCCTTCTAAATTGTATTGTTTCAGTCGGGTTGAAGTTGACTGAATTGCTGTTTCTGTTAAATCACTCCCGTAAAACTTTTTTATAGAAAATCTTTTTTGTAATTCAACACTCCAAAAACCAATACAACAACCCAAGTCTAAAAGATTTTCAATTTTGGGGAGACTGGGTAGAATATTAAATTTTTCGATATTATTGTTGAATACATCTTCTAAGTAGACCTTTCTGTGTTCTTCAAAAAATTCTTTAGTCCCAAAGTCATACTCACTCTCCCCTTTAAAAAGGGGATTGTTTTCCCAAAAAAGTTTGATTTCAGTTATGTTTGGATCTTTACTCATTTATTTTTTCTAATTTTTTGTAACTGCGCTTCCAACCTCCAAATGGCCAATAATATAATATAACTAGGATCAAATACCCCAGCGTTGTAATCGATGCGACCATTTTAGAACTACTCAATTTCTGATCATATCTCAGGACCAATGGGGCCTCGGCAAAACGGGCATTAATTAATTTCAACTTAACTACTTTCTCTAAAGTTCCAGTAAAACCAAGACCTTTAAGCTGGATAAAGTTATTCCCATAGACCCTTACGGCATGTTTTAAAACTTTTCCTGTATAAGCACGATAACCAGATGAATATTCTTTTAAACCTTTGACTCTAAAAAAGAATCTCATGAATCTTTGCGCCATTAATGAAATTAATGTCCTGTATTTATTGAGTCCAACAGTTCCTCCCCCTTCTACAAATCTTGATGCGATAACAACATCATAACCTTCCAACAACTTATCGATCATCCCTTTTATGAAAATAGGCTCATGAGAAACATCACAATCCATTCTAACAATAACGTCGTTGTCATCGGCCATTTCGACTGCTCGCTCTATGAGATCTCTCATGGTTTCCCCCAACCCTCTGTTTATTTTGTGTATTAAAATATCTACGGGGTATTTAGATTCTAGTTTTTTAATTTCAGATAAAGTTTTATCTGTGCTTCCATCGTCACAAATAAGTATTCTATAATCGGTATTAAAATCTTTTTTAAAAAAGTCATCTAGCTTTATAAATAATCGCTCAATAGATTCTTCTTCGTTAAATGCTGGTAACAGTATAAAAATCACAGTTATTAATTTTGATCTCTAATTTGACTCACTATTTCAATTGAATTTCTGGCATCCAAAAGCCCATATCCTTTTCCTTCAATTATTTTTTGATAACTCACTGTATGTAAGTCCGTAAATCCTTTACTAAATTCAATGGCATCTCCTTCTATAGAAAGTGTTCTAAAAGTAGGCAAGCCCTTCTCTTTGGCAGCTTCAGGTAAATTATCTGAATTAATACTTAAAAACCACTTTACTTTGGCTTGTTTGAAATTTAAAGTTCCAGAATTGGTATCTCTGCCCTTAACTTCAACGGAATGGGATTCCATAGGGCCAAAGATCCATTGTAACATATCAAAAAAGTGAACTCCTATATTTGAAGCGATTCCGCCTGATTTGTCTATATCCCCTTTCCATGAAGTATGATACCAATTCCCCCTAGAGGTAATATAGGTTAAATCGATATCATATATTTTATCTTTGGGTCCGTTCTCAATTTTATTTTTTAACTCGAGGATAGCCTCATGATGTCTGAGTTGTAAAATTGTATTCACTTTATTGGGATATTCTGTCTCTAATTCCATTAAAGCGTCTATGTTCCATGGATTTAAAACAATGGGTTTTTCACAAATAACATCTGCACCTATTCGCAAACCATATCTAATATGTGCGTCGTGTAAATAGTTGGGAGAACAGATTGATACATAGTCAATTTGGGTCCCTCCTCTTTTTAACTTTTCCAAGTGCCTGTCAAAACGTTCAAACTCAGTAAAAAAACTAGCTTGTGGAAAATAGCTGTCCATAACCCCAATACCATCGTAGGGATCATAGGCTGCAATTAAGTTATTGCCGGTTTCCTTGATAGCTTTCATGTGCCGGGGGGCAATATATCCAGCAGCGCCTATCAAAACAAAATTTTTCATTTTTTTATTACAGTATTATTTTTTAAAATATAATTTTCCTTACTCTCAAGACATACAGCTTTATGCTCTTTATCGAATTCCAAACGATGTCCATATTCACTTACCCAGCCAATTTGTTTCGCAGGGTTTCCAACCACCAATGCATAGGGGAGTACTGGTTTGGTCACCACCGTCCCAGCACCAATAAGGCAATATTCACCTAGTTCATTACCGCAAACTATAGTGGCGTTTGCCCCAATGGTGGCTCCTTTTTTTACAAGTGTCTTGACATATTGATCTCTTCGTATAACCCCTGATCTGGGATTAGAAATATTGGTAAAAACCATAGAGGGGCCCAGAAAAACATCATCTTCACATTCTACCCCTGTATAAATTGAAATATTATTTTGAACCTTCACATTTTTTCCTAAAACAACATATGGAGAGATCACCACATTTTGGCCAATATTACAGGACTGCCCAATAATAGCATTTTCCATAATGTGTGAGAAATGCCAAATCTTAGTATGCATCCCAATGGTGCATCCCTTGTCGATCACAGCTGTTTCGTGTGCATAGAAATCTTCCATAGTTTATAGTCTTGCATCCACTTGATCATGATCTAAAACAGCTTTGAGATCATAAACAATGGTTTTTTGATTGTTTTTCAAATTAGAAATATCCAAGGTTAAAAACTCTTCATGAGCTACAGCTAAAATAATAGCATGATATTTTTTAACATCAGAAATAAGGTTTAAACCAAATTCCTTTTTCACCTCATCATTATCAGCATGAGGGTCATAAACAGAAGGTTCCATACCAAAGCCTTTGAGTTCATTATAAATGTCTGGCACTTTTGAATTTCGAATATCAGGACAGTTTTCTTTGAAAGTAATTCCCAATATTAAAACTTTAGAATCACGTACAGGAATTCCTTTTTGATTCATCAATTTAACTACTTTATTGGCCACGAAAACGCCCATATTGTCATTGACTCTCCTTCCAGAAAGAATGACTTCTGGATAATATCCCAAACTCTCCGCCTTGTGTGCTAAATAATAAGGGTCAACACTAATACAATGACCGCCCACTAAACCTGGCTTAAATTTGAGAAAATTCCACTTGGTTGCTGCCGCTTCTATAACGTCGGTAGTATCAATCCCTATTTTGTCAAAAATTAATGCTAACTCATTGACAAATGAAATATTCAAATCACGTTGAGCGTTTTCAATAGCTTTTGAGGCCTCAGCTACTTTTATTGAAGGTGCTTTATGAGTTCCTGCCACGATTATAGTTTGGTACAATTCATCCACTTTTTCGGCAATCTCAGGAGTAGAACCAGAAGTTACCTTTTTGATCTTTGTCAGAGTGTTTACTTTATCACCTGGGTTAATGCGTTCGGGTGAGTAACCACAGTAAAAATCTTTATTAAATTTTAACCCTGAGGATTCTTCAAGAACGGGTACGCAGTCTTCTTCGGTACATCCTGGATAAACGGTGCTTTCGTATATTACTATATCGCCTTGACTGAGGTATCGCCCTACCATGGTGGAGGCTGCTTGTAAATAACTCAGATCAGGGGTTTTAAATTGAGTAATTGGTGTAGGAACAGTAATGATATAAACATTGTATTGTTCCAGATCTTTTTCTTGTGCACTTAGCTTTAGGTTCTGATTAAGCATTTCTTCCAATAACTCCAAGTTGGCTTCATCGGTTTTATCTTGTAGTTGGTTGAGTTCTTTTACTCTATTTTGATCAATATCGAAACCCAATACTTCAAAATATTTAGCAAATTCGATCGACAATGGCAATCCTACATAGCCAAGTCCAATAACAGCAATTTTTGTGTCAAAATTCATACTCCTAATGAATAAATTTTATCAACATTAAACTTATTTTTTTGAATAATTTTACGACCATCATAAATTTTAGCCGCTTGCGAAATACTATCCCATGGATAGTTTTTAAACTCCTCCCACTCTGTTAGTATAGCAACAGCCATGGAACCAATCAAGGCAGATTTATGGTCGTTTACAAAGAAAATTGAGGCGTTTCTTCTCTCTATTTCTTTTTTTGTTAAGGCTTGTGATTCCCAAAGTATTTCTAAATCCATTCGAATTCTGGATTCATCCACCATAGGATCGTAGATCTTGAGTACAGCCCCTGCAGCAAGAAGTTCGTTTGATACATATATGGATGCAGACCCACGAGAGTCGTTTGTATTTGCCTTAAAAGCCCACCCTAAAATAGCAATTTTTTGGCCTTGAATGTCTTTTTCAAAACCTTCAATGATTTTTTGAACAAATCGGTTTTTTTGATAGTCATTTATTTTAATTACTTGATGCCAATACTCTGCCACCTCATCCAAACCATAGTGTTTGCATAGATATACTAAGTTTAAAATATCCTTTTGAAAGCAACTCCCTCCAAAACCCACTGACGCTTTAAGGAATTTCGGCCCAATTCGCTGATCCATTCCAATGGCTTTTGAAAGCTCATCAATGTCTGCTCCTGTTTTTTCACAAAGTGCAGAAAGAGAGTTTATTGAGGATATTCGTTGGGCCAGCATCGCATTAGAAGCGAGTTTAGCAAGCTCTGAAGACCAGACATTGGTTGTTAAAATTTTTTCTTTTGAGATCCAATTGGCATATATATCCACTAAAGCCTTCACTGCTTTTTGTCCTGACTCCGATTCATCTCCTCCAATTAAAACTCTGTCTGATTTAAAGAGGTCCTGAATCGCAGTTCCTTCCGCTAAAAACTCTGGATTAGACAGTATCTCAAAATGAATACCATTGGAATTTTCTTCTAAAATTTCTTTTATTTTTTCTGCAGTTCTAACGGGAAGTGTAGATTTTTCAATTACTATTTTATCTGATTTTGAGTATTTGGCAATATCCTTTGCACAGGATTCAATATATCGAAGATCTGCCGCCATCCCTGCACCTTCGCCTTCAGTTTTGGTGGGGGTATTTACCGCCATAAAGATCATTTCAGCCTTTTCGATGTTTCCGCGGATATCCTCTGAGAAGAAAAGGTTTCTACCGCGTGCCTGTTTAACTACCTCAGAAAGTCCAGGCTCATAAACAGGCAAAGCATCTAAAGGTCCATTCCAAGCTTTTATCTTCTTTGGATTAGCATCAACAACTGTTACATTAATGTGCGGACATTTAAGGGCAATGACCGCCATGGTAGGGCCACCCACATAACCCGCTCCAATACAGCAAATGTTTTTTATCTGCATTTTATTTTTTGTAGTTATTTTTTAAAAGCCATGAGGAGGATTGAATTTTATCCCCAAGCCCTTCTAAAAGCCCAATTCCTTTTTCCCTGCAAACTGGAGCCTCTGGAATAGAATCATTCTTCTGATCACCACCATTTGCAAAGCACAGCTCATACTCAGATGAGTAGTTATCGGCTAAATCAGCTAGTGTAGTACATATGGTTTTATCTTTATCAATTGATATTAGGGCTTTATCTACAATTCCAATTGCACTTACAATAATTAGGCGTTCATTCTGGTCCATAAACTCCTTACTTCCCTTTAGTTTTCTTTGAAGATCGCTGTTTACAATCACCCAAAGCTGATCCCCAGAAGATTTTACTTTTTCAAATAGCTCTAGGTGTCCTTTATGAAGAGGATTAAAATATCCTGAAACAATAATTGCTTTTGGTTTACTCATTTATGCTCTGTTATAATCGTCTTCAATTCTTACAATATCGTCTTCTCCAAAAAAACTAAAGTAGCTACCTGTTTGAACTTCAATAAAAACTACTTTTTCCAGTCCTTTATTTTCAATACAATTTTTTACCCCTTGAGGGATAAGAACCGTTTCTCCTTTCGAGTAATCCTTTATAGCACCATCAAGAGTTATTGAGCCAACTCCTTCTAAAATTATCCAGGCCTCAGAGCGTTTGTGATGGTATTGATAAGAAAGTCTTCCCCCAGGATCCACCTCTAACGGCTTAAGCTTATAGGTAGACTCATCATGAAGCACAAAAAACCGTCCCCAAGGACGCATTTCACTTTCTGTAGAAATCATTTGTTTTTGGAATTAAATAGTACAATATGTTCACGGTCTGCTAAGAACTTAGAGGCCAAATAAAAACTCACTTTTCTCCCGATTAAATCTTCAATTTTATCTTCCAATTGAGCGATGTATTCCATGTTTAGCCCTTGGCCGATTAAAAAAACTTCAATAAGCCCGGAGTCGTTTCCTTTGGCATAATCTCCTACTAGGATAATCTGATCTACATCTCCCATTCGCTCCAGTACAGTTTCTACCACATCCTCGAGTCCAAGGTGCTTGAAAACCACTTTTTGCATCACATCAAATAGCGGATGTTTGGTATTGGCCTTATACTCTACTTTATTATCGACTTTTACTTTTTCTAAATAGCCTGCGCTTTGCAAGTGATTAAGCTCTTTTCGAATGGAGTTAGTGGATTCTCCCATCTCTGTGGCAAGGCCATTTAGATATCCCCTATTGGCCTGAGAGATAAAAAATTTAATTAATAATCGAAGGCGCGTTTTAGAAGTGATTAGCTCACCTAGCATAATTTAAACCTTTAGTTTACTTCGTTTTTTTCACGGCTCCGCCGCATCTGTCCCATTTGGGCATAGTGATTTTTTTCATTGAAATGTAAAAAAAGTTAACCTCTAAGCCGCCTGTTTTTTAAGGGTGATGCTCATCCCTAAAGAGGCTAGCTCTAATTTAACTTTTGTATTATCTGACTGAACTACCCTTCCCGAAACCCCTGAAAAAGACCCCTGGGTAATGGTATGGGAATCTCCCACACGAAGAGTAGTTACTTTAATATCGTTATAAACCCCGTTTAAGTGATCCTGCATTTGATTAATATCAGAAGCAGGAACAACTGCTGGTTTTCCAAGGAAAAAGAGATAACGTACAATTCCACAGCACGCAAAAACTTTTTCTCGCTGATTTTCTTCCAGCTGGACCATGACATAAGAAGAAAGTAGGGGTTTACTAACTTTTTTCTTCCGATCGGAATACTGTTTTATAAGGGTAATTGTTGGGCAGTAGTTTGTAATTCCCATAGCAGAAAGCTGCTCGACTACTTTTAGCTCTTGCTGAGGGCGGGTATAGACAACAAACCACTTTTTTTCCATACTATCGTATAATAAAAAACTCCTTAAAAAATTGAAGGTTAAAACAATTAATTAAGGGGATCAATCTTTTATCAAATGAATTCCAAACATTAATGAGTACCAAAATTACTTGATAGTAACTAAAAAACAAAGCTATTTATCAAGTTTTTTTAGTATTTAGTTTTGGTCAAAAAAATAAAGTAAGTCGTTAAAGCAAACAACCCTCTAACAATCAATGACTTAGAAAAGTTTTATATTCCAACACAAAGTGAAATTTTAAAAATAAATTAATAGAAATTAAATATATATTATTTACAGCCTTCCATCCGTGGCCTCTCTATCCAAAGCAGACTTGATATCGAAGACAATGGCTCCGTCGGGGTTTTTATTCTGTCCTACCCCTTTTTCTAGAAACACTTGATGTGCCACTACAAGAATAACAGCCTCGTATTTTTTGGGAGTTTTGGTAAGGGAGATCCCATATTGTTTTTTTACCAATTCAGGATCGGCTGCAGGATCATATACCTCTACCTCTAAACCTTCCTCATTCAAAGCTTTATAAATTTCAGGCACTTTTGAATTACTGATATCATTAAAATTCTCTTTAAAAGTAATTCCCAAAATCAATGCCTTGGCTTTTTTGTTGAAGATACCCTTTGGCCTTATCAAGTCGATGTCTTTACCCGCAACAAACCCAGGAATACTGTCGTTTACATTTCTGCCCGACAAAATAACCTCAGGTGTATAGCCCAGTTGGGTGGCTTTATGGGTTAGAAAGAAAGGATCGACACTTATTCAGTGTCCACCCACAAGACCTGGTTTAAACGGAAGAAAATTCCATTTTGTACCGGCAGCTTCCAGCACGTCTTGGGTGTCAATTTGCAAGCGGTCAAAAATCAAAGCCAATTCGTTAACAAAGGAAATATTGAGGTCACGTTGTTCATTTTCGATGGCTTTGGATGCTTCGGCCACCTTGATGGAAGGCGCTTTATAAGTTCCTGCTTCAATGATTGATTGGTACAAAGCATCCACCCTTTCGGCCGCTTCAGGGTTAGAGCCGGAGGTCGCTTTTTTGATTTGGGTCAAAGTATTAACCTTATCCCGGGGATTGATCCTCTCGGGAGAATAGCCGCAAAAAAAATCCGTATTGAATTTCAATCCTGAAGCTTTTTCCAATACTGGAACACAGTCCTCTTCAGTACATCCAGGATAAACGGTGCTTTCATAAATGACTGTATCTCCTTTTTTAAGAAACTTCCCTACCGTTTTTGAAGCCTCCATTAAAAAAAACAGGTTGGGTTTTTTGTTAGAAGTCATTGGAGTAGGCACAGTAATTATATAGGTACTGCAATCCGATAAAGATTCGGGATCATCTGAAAAAGTCAAACGACCTTGCAATTCAATTAAATCGGCCTTGGCGAGCTGCTCAATCTAATCCCATCCGTTATTGAGTTCTCCTACTCTGTTAGAATCATTATCATAAGCCAAAACAGTATGTTTTTTGGAAAAGGCAGCAGCAAGCGGCAAACCGACATATCCCAATCCAATTACCGCAATTTTCTTATTCATTTGGGCGATTTAGAGCAGATCATTTACATCGCTGATCGAGGGTTGCTTGCGCTTGGGTATATCCGTAATCGATAGCTTGTCTCAGAAGCTCGCAAGCCCGAGGCACTCCTCCTATGTTAAGATGCACTAAAGCATTGATATATTCGGATTTACCCGTTTTGGGATTAAGCTCACTGATCACCCGATCGGAATATATTAAGGCTTTGTCGTAATCCCCGGCCATATAAAAAGCGCTGGCTGCATTTTCATAATGGGCGTATTCTAATAAATCGATCTTTAATGCTTTTTCAAATTCCAAAGCTGCCTCAATATAAAGCTTACGATTAAAAAAATCCAATCCTAATTGAGAAATTGCAGCAGCATCATTGATTTTTTGCTGCCCTACAACAGCCAATTTTTTAAGAGTAAACAATTCTTTATCATTGGGGAATAGTTCAACCGCTTTGGAGGCATATTTGATAAATTCTGGATCTTGGGATGCTGTCATCTGAGAAAGAACAATCAAAAAGTTTTTCCAAATGGCCGGTCCTGACTTTTTACTGAGCACCTCAAAAACTTTTAAGGTTTCTGCAGGATCTCTTTTGATCTGGAGGGTCTGGGCATAAATCGAAGCGTGCAGGCCGTTTTTAGGCAGTCCATAAAAGGCTTTTCTTGCATTGACATGGGCACTGTCAATTTTACCTTGTTGCAAAAAGATCTGGGCTTTAAGATTTTCACTAAAAAAGAGATAAGGATTAGCCGGGATACCCTCATTGAGTAAGGCCAATGCTTTATCGTATTTTTTAGCATTAAAATAATACCGGGCTTTGATGGATTTCATGGGTATGGTAGTCACCGTGATATTTGGAAGATAAGGGGTAATGTGATCGATCTTATCCATTGTAACGGAATACTTACTAGTATTAAAATCCCTTAATAAAAATAACTGACCTTTAAGAGATTGGTATGTGGTGTGGGTAATACTGGTCGAAAATATCATTAATAAAATCCCTGCTAATGGGAAAAAAGTTAAAGCTTTAACTTTATTAGACGACCCCTCTTTTTTATTAGTGGCTTTATGATAATAATAACTGAGGAGTGCCATGGTCAGGGCCCAAGGAGCCAAAACCTGAGGACGGGCAATGGGGAAATTTAAATTGGCATCGATAAAATAAACCCCCAAAGCCGTAAGTATGAAAAAAACAAACCATTTGTTGTCGGCCTTCAAATCGGATTTAAACAAAATTACAAAAGCAAAATAGGCAGCAAACAAAAATACCCCGAGGTATAGAAGAAAGCCGATAATACCCAATTCCGCCCCCAACTGAATAAAATCACTATGGGCATGATAGGGCACTATGTAGCCATCTACATCCTCACGATCATAGTAAATAGAGGAAAGCTTCCAGTTGCCAATCCCTACGCCGATGATAGGATTAGATGAAAAATGTGTGAAAACATCCTCATAGTATCTTAATCGTTTACCAATAGAGCCATCAGCTTGACTGATGGAAATAGTCGCCGCACGAGACAAGGCGTCGGCGCCCTTGTCCGAAATCAAAGCCTGGTTCATTACCAAAGCCAAAATCAAGGGCAATAGATAAAATAAGTTGGGAGAGAAATCGCTGATAGAGCGGGTTTTAAAGTAATTAAAAGCAGTCCAAAAGAGCAACAATACCCCAATCAAGGCCGCTGCTACAAACGATGCCCTACTTTGGATCATTGAAAGTGAAAAAAGACTCAAAAGTACCAGTAAAGCGTAGGCAATTTTCACCCATAATTTTGGCGATCTGATGATCAAATACAATACGTAGGGGATCTTTATTGCAATGGAGAAAGCGGTGATGTTTCGGTTGGCCGTGACTCCCTTTAAAACCCCAGGATTAATCCCTCCAGCTTTGTACATTTCTAGCGCCTGCTGCAAAACTGCATAAACCTCAATGGAAAGTATGGCCATAATGGCCAGGGAGAGCAAACGGTTTTTGTCTTTGATGTTGTATAGCAAAATTCCCAGATGTAAAAACATAAAGAGGGTATTGAAATGCCGTACGATATTGACCAACACTTCCGTGGGATTGATGGCATAGAAATAGGACAAGGCTGCCCACAGCACAAAGCCCATATACGTTAAACTCATATAGGAACTCAATACCGCTACAAAACGCTCTTGATAGTTTTTCCTGTGAATGAATAAATAAAGGCCACACAATAGGTTGAGGACACTCAGATACAGCCACTGGGGGGCAATTTTGTCCACCGCCTCCCAATTGGGAATAAATCCCACTAGCAAAAATGCGATGATCAATAGAGAAGGAAGAAAATTGGAGGTATCGAGGGCCGTTTGTTTGGAGGCAGATCTAGCCATACTTATTTTTTCTTTATTACTTTGCAAGATAAAGATTTATTTGTGAATTTGATACTGCAATAAATATGAGTCCCTTAAGTTATTTTTTAATCGTTTTGTCAGCCTTATTATTTCCTATGGTTTGAAATTATTGTTCACCCGACTCCCAAAGTTTGATGCCATCCATCACCGATCGAT
>Ga0115572_10000440_pt1 | contig 35208 bp, 28 predicted proteins | sample COGITO_mtgs_1206_FD_88681 | JGI IMG/M metagenome (GOLD analysis project Ga0115572, IMG submission 88681) | Pelagic marine microbial communities from North Sea - COGITO_mtgs_120607 | ecosystem: Environmental > Aquatic > Marine > Epipelagic | place: Germany:Helgoland, sampling site Kabeltonne... | reverse complement strand
TTATAAATATTCTTTTAATGGGCTCTAAAAACTATTGGCCAAGATGCTTTCATATAGCTCTTGCTTAGCGCTGCTGTGGGGAATATCTCCCTGGTTTATGCCTATTTTATAGAGGGATGCGACGGAGAGTTCTCCTTTTTCAAAAGCTTTCCCCTGACCAGTATCATAGGATTGATAGCGTTGTTGGAGCATGTCGGTATAGGCAGTATTGGTCAAAATGTGTTCTGCGGCCAAAAGTCCTCTGGAAAAGGTGTCTGCACCCTGAATGTGTGCGATAAAGAGATCTTCCAAATCGGTAGAGTTTCTTCTCACTTTTGCATCAAAGTTGATCCCTCCTCCTTGAAGACCACCGGATTTTAGGAAAACCAACATGGCCTCAATGGTTTCGTATAGATTGATGGAAAATTGATCGGTGTCCCATCCATTTTGATTGTCTCCACGATTGGCGTCAATGCTTCCCAACATACCGGCATTAGCTGCCACTTGCAATTCGTGTTCGAAAGTGTGTTGTGCCAAGGTAGCGTGATTGACCTCTATATTTAATTTAAAATGATCTTGTAAGCCAAATTGATTTAAAAAACCAATAACGGTAGCACTATCAAAATCATACTGATGTTTGGTAGGTTCGGCGGGTTTGGGCTCAATAAAGAAATTGCCTTTGAATCCCTGCTCTTTGGCATAGTCCACCATTTTATTAAAAAACATTCCAAGATGATCCAACTCACGTTTCATATCGGTATTCAGTAGGGATAAATAGCCCTCTCTACCACCCCAGAAAACATAGTTTTCTGCACCAAGTTCCATGGAGGCATCAAAAGCAATTTTGATCTGGGCTGCAGCCCTAGAGGCTACCCTGAAATCGGGATTGGTGATGGCACCGTTCATGTAAACAGGATTGGAGAAACAGTTGGCCGTTCCCCAAAGTACCTTAATACCACTTTGTTGCTGTTTCTCTTTGATATAAGATGTAATCTGAGCAACTCTTTTTTCCGTTTCGGCCAAGGATGCTCCCTCGGCAATCAGATCAATGTCGTGGAAGCAAAAGTAGTCAAAGCCCATTTTTTGTAAGAATTCAAAAGCAGCATCCGCACGATTTTTTGCCTGTTGCAAAACGTCTGTTTCTTGATTCCAAGGATAGAGATTCGTAATCCTTCCAAAGGGATCGGCACCATTGTCGTTCATACTGTGCCAATAGGCCATGGCAAATTTAAAATGCTCCCGCATGGATTTGCCCATTACTTGTTGATCCGGATTGTAGTATTTATAGGCCAAAGGGTTGTCGGATTCCTTCCCTTCGAATTTTATCTTCTGAATGTTTTTGAAATAATTGTTTTCCATTTTAAATGATGTTATTGAGTAGTTGTGTTTTCCATTTTTCAAACGAAGCAATGCTTTCGACTTGAAGTTTAGGATTAGGCTTTATGGTTTTGGTAATATTGATATTGTCGTTGTTTTGTGTCTGATGGGGATTAGAAATACTGGCTTTGGCGGCACCTTCAGCTCCGGTAGCTTCAAGCATTTGAATGGATATGCCCAAGGTGTCTGCAATGGTTTTGGAGAATACGTCGGATAGAAACAGATTGTCATTTCCCACTTTGAGATTTTCGATATCCACTCCGTCATTCTTTAAAATTTCTATCCCATAGATCATGGCAAAAGCAATCCCTTCCAAGGTGGCCCTGACCATGTGATTGTTGTCGTGAATATTGAAATTGATGTTGCTGATGTGTCCATTGACGATCTTGTTATCGAGCATTCGCTCGGCTCCATTTCCAAAAGGGAAAACTTGCAGTCCATTGCTTCCGATGGGTGCTTGTTGTGCCATTTCATTTAGTTTTTCATAACCCACTTCACCCATCAATTGATGTAACCAGCGGTATTGTATCCCCGCACCATTGAGGTTGAGGAGTTTGCCAAACATTTTTTGTTGGGGTTGATAGTTGACATGGGCAAAGGTATTGACCTTGGTCAATTCATTGCCTGACAATTGATCGGTAAGGGCATAGACAACACCAGAGGTTCCTCCGGTTGCTACCACATCTCCGGCTTTTCGGGCGCCTAGGGTATAGGCGTTGTTGGGTTGGTCTCCCGCTCTGTAGGTGATGGGAGTTCCTTCTTTTAGGCCAGTGGCTTGAGCCCCTGCATTGGATACCGTGGCTTGAACAGTGAAATTGTCAACCACTTCGGGCACCAAACTTTGATCGATTTTGTAGTGGTCAAAAAGGGCTTGAGAAGCTTGATCGTTTTTAAAATCCCAAAAAATACCTTCAGACAAACCAGTAATGGTGGTCTGAGGGATTCCTGATAGTTTGGCTGCAAGAAAATCTCCCGGCAACATGAGTTTATAGGCTTTTTGATAGAGTTCCGGTTCATTCTCAATGACCCAAGCGAGCTTGGAAGCGGTAAAGTTTCCAGGGGAATTGAGCAGATGATCTTTACAGTAGCCCTTTCCCAATTTTTCAAAAGCCTTTTCTCCATAGGATGTGGCCCTACTGTCGCACCATATAATGGATTTTCGCAAAGGATTGAGGTCTCGATCCACCAAGACCAATCCATGCATTTGATAGGAAATACCGATACTGGAAATTTGTTCTGCGTTGATATCGGTTTCTGTCAGTAGTTTTTGGGTGGCTTCGCAAAGGTATTGCCACCAGAGATTGGGGTGCTGTTCTGCCCAACCCAACTGTTGGGCTTCCATTGGGATTTCCACCTCAGGAACCCGAGCCCGAGCAATGGGTTTTCCCGTCTCAACCTCTACCAATGCAGCCTTAACAAAGGAACTGCCAATGTCAAATCCTATGGCTATCATTTTTTATACACCGGAGTTATGGTTAATTCTTCTTCCATGTATTTTCCTTCGGCTGCCCAGCGAAAACCCCTCATCTGCATACTCATCACTTCGGGAACGTCAAAATCGCTAAGCTTATGCCCTATAGAAGAAAAAAAGATTCTTCCTTTGCCATAATTTTTTTTCCAAACAACTGGCATGGTGCTTCCTGTAACTTTATTTTCTGGTTTTCCAGGCTTTTGATAACTCTCCCTGTCAAATTCTGAAATGGCCAAAACCTTAATATTGGGATCAATAAGCATATAATATTGTTCGGTTTTTTTTAAATCAAAATCATTCAAGCCTTTAGTGATGGGATCCGTCTTGTCTAGAATCTTGATAGAGTGATCAATATTTCCTCCAGGGTGTGAAACAAATTGCCCCCCTACCATAAACTGGTATTTAAGGTTATCCCTAAAAGCATCGCCCATACCTCCATGCCAACCAGAAAATCCGGTACCATTCATGATGGCTTTTTCCAAACCTTTGAATTGTTGATTGGTGATTTTTCCCATGGTCCAAACTTGAATAATCAAATCGGTTTCTGCCATCAGTTTTTCATCGCTATAAACAGAAAGGGTGTCAAAGACTTTGACATTAGCCCCTTCGGCTCTCAGTTTGGGAACCATATAATCTACACTTTCGGTGGGCTTGTGTCCTTGCCAGCCTCCATAGACATAGACGATATTTTTACCCTTCAAGGAAGGAGAGGACTGGTCTTGAGAAAAACTGACCGAAGAAATTAATAGTGTAAGGACAAATGGTAATATACGTTTGATGGATATAGTTTTCATAATTGACTTAGTTGATTAATTGATTTATTTCTTTAACGACAAGTGGGAGAGCTGGATGTTGAATTCCATGACCATATCCCTCTAATACGATGTGTTTGACTTTTGGATGACCTGCTACTTTGAGCATTCGCATCATATAGGCATTTTCTTCGGTGCGTCCCAGCATTTCCAATTCAGGATCACCTGTAAAAAGTACAACAGGAGGAGCGTCTGCTCTAACGTGAAACAAGGGGGCATATCGATCAATAATAGGTTGGGTTTTGGAAATATTATTTTCAGCTCTGACGGTAAAATGGGTAATGGTGTGGCCCGTAAGTGGCAATAGAGCAAAGATGTCATTGGCCTCTATATCATGGGTTTTGAGGTAGCTTTGATCCAGACCTACCATTAAAGTCAAATATCCTCCTGCAGAACTTCCACTGACTGCAATCTTGGTTGGGTCACCTCCGTATTTAGAAATATTTTTAAACGTCCAAGCAACGGCGGCGGCGGCATCTTCTATATAAACTGGCGCTTTTACCTTGGGATGCAATCTGTAATTGACTGCCACCACAGCAATTCTTTTTTCTTTTAGTAAGTTCGGAACGGATTTATTGCCCGCTTTGAGCCCCCCACCGTGAAACCAAACCACTGTAGGGAAATTTTTAATTTCTTTGGGATAATATACATCCAATTGACAACGCTCTTTTTGGTATGAGTCGTTTACACTTTTTCCATAGTAGCTAATGTCTTCCAAAAGATTGTATTCTTGAGCCAAAACCGTATTGGCCCATTGTGATTGCACAAGAAAAATTGTCAAAAACAGACGTGACATTTTTATATTCTTTAAAAACGGAAAACAGATTAACAATAAATTAAAACCTATAAATCGCATTATAAGCAAACTAAAATACTTTTTCCAGATAAAACTCAATCAAAAATTCTACTAAAATTTAATTCTTAATGGGATTCGTTGGTGTTTTTTATTGTGTAGTTATCTTGTGAGTTATGATTAAATTTTCACTACCATGGAGGAGAGTTGGGGTGTCATTTCTTTACTTTTTAAATCTCCTTGGATTGATCAGGTAAACTTCTGGCTCGCCCAGACGCAGGCTATGGGGCCCAATATTCGCATCAATACCCTATCGAATCACTTCCCTTTCAACGTATACCGCTTGTGTAAATCCAGCTTTGGAAAGGCATTAAAACCAATCCCTTAGTTGAATTTCCCAACTTTAATCATCATTTTTTAACTCAGGAGATTGCCATTCTCATCCCATTTTGCAACATCATTCCGATGATTCTGATCAATACACTTGGCCAACCATGCCTCATCATAGGCTACATCGTGGTCTTTCAGTACCTCATCTGGCACACCGTTCCAAACGTTGGGGCTGTTTCCTTGATAGCCCAAATCCTTTAATCCAACGGCTGAGGTAAAATAGCCCGTTACGACCAAGTCTCTCATCAAAGAGAAAAATACGATACCATCGGGCTGTTCCTCAACATCCTCAAGTTCATAAGCAATGGAATCTAAAATTGATTTTTGTTGGGTCTCAATACAGTCAAGAAAAGCTTTTCCAAACTGTTGTTTGGATTCTTGCTCGAGCCATTTCAATCCTGTTTTCAGGGGTTTTTGAAGCGAGGGAATGTCCTTAGCAATAAATTCAATAAACCCAGGAACCTCAGCCTCTTCGATGGAACCATTTTCGTGTGGAGGAAGTATCAGATTGGCCAGGCGGGTGATCAACTTCATTTCATTCTTCTCAAAAAATTGTTGTCCCAAAAGTTTTTGATCGTGGGCAGCTTCCTTTGGAGTTCTACCGTATTGGTATTTCCAAATTTTTTCTTGCAATTGCTGTGGGGAGGTGTCAAGACAACTTTGTAGTAATAGTCCCGTGCCAAAAGACCCCAACATCATGGCCTTTATGCTTTCTCTTCTTTCCATGACTTAAATATTTTGTTTTTTTAATTCCTCTATAATAAATTCAGAAGTTCTCCAAGAGAGTGCCATAATGGTCCAAGTAGGGTTTTTATCCGCCTGAGATACAAAAGGGCCGGCATCGACCACAAACACATTGTCTACATCGTGCAAACGTTCAAATTCGTTGACCACTGAGGTTTTGGGATCGCTGCCCATACGGGTCGTTCCCACTTCGTGTATGATTCTACCGGGCGTATGAAGACCAAAGTCTTTGTCGGCACCTGGTCTTTCTCCCAAAACCTTACCTCCCATATTTTCAAAAATCTCCTCGAAAGTATCGTGCATATGGACGGCTTGCTTTTTTTCAAAATCTGACCATTTGTAGTGAAAGCGTAAAACTGGAATACCGTATTCATCGACAGTATCAGGATCAATTTCACAATAATTGTCTTTCATGGCAATGGATTCTCCCCTTCCAGAGAGCCCCACTAAAGATCCGTAATATTTTTTTACATCGGCACGGAGATGATCTCCATAGCCTCCCACTTTTTCTCCAAAAAATTTGTTGAACATGTTGGGGTCAAAGCCAAATCCATAAGACGGCATTCCCAAACCTCCCCACACTTCGAGGTGATATCCTCTTGGAAAATTAAGGTTCTTATTGTCCAACCACCAAGGGGTATAAACGTGCATTCCTCCCACTCCATCTTCATTGTAACGCTTGCGGTTCATCAGGTCGGGGATAAAAGCCATGCGATCTGAACCCGTAGAGTCGTGTAGATATTTCCCCACCAAATTACTAGAATTACCCAGGCCGTTGGGGTGTTGACTGCTTTTTGAATTCAACAAAATTCGTGCGGTGCTACAGGCCGAGGCTGCCAAAATAACCACTCTACCTTTAATACTGTATTCTCTTTTATCGTCTTTACTCACATAGTTGACCCCTGTCGCTTTTCCATTTTCATCGACAGTAACCTCTTTGACCATGCTGTTGACATATAAATCCACTTGCCCCCCACTTTTTTGGGCGGGAAAGATCAAACAAGAACCTGCGGAAAAATCTGCATAAACCGAACAAGATCGGCTACACTGACCACAGTAGAAACAGACGCCACGGTCATTATTAATTCTTTTGGTCAAAACAGATAGCCTGGCAGGAATAACGGGCACTTGAGACTTCTTTGCTCCTTTGATGAAATAGAGTTCGTGTAATCTGGGTTTGGGAGGGGGTAAAAAGAATCCATCGGGTTCGTTGGGGATATTTTCCTTGGTTCCAAATACACCAAGTAGCTGATCTACTTTGTCATAATAGGGCTTGATATCGTCATAGCCAATAGGCCAATTTTCACCCAGTCCATCCCGGTCTTTTCCTTTAAAGTCCCGAGGGCCAAATCGAAGAGATATTCTACCCCAGTGATTGGTTCTTCCTCCGAGCATACGGGAACGAAACCAATCGAACTTAGTATCTCCGCTATGGGTGTAGGGTTCTCCCACTATTTCCCAACCTCCATAGGCGGTGTCAAAATCACCAAAAGGTCTATGGTTGCCAGCCCCTCTTCTTGGGGATTCATACGGCCACTTGAGCTGTGTTTGTTGTTGGGGATCGGCAGGATCAAAATAAGGCCCTGCCTCTACGACGGCAACTTTAAGACCAGCATCTGCCAAAACTTTGGTGGCCATACCTCCACCAGCTCCGGAGCCAACAATTACAACATCGTATTTTTTTTGATTTTCAATAATTTGCATTACAAATGTTTTAATTACTTTCTAAGTGACTTATTAAATTTATATATAATTAAGCGTATCTGTATTCTCTTTTATTTGAAATTTTTCACATGGATGGATTATCAAATAAACCCCTCCAAAATAAGCATTTTTTGTGATAATCTTTTTAAGATTTGGATTTTGGCCTATGTTAATTTGAGTAATGAAGTATTTATATTCAAATTTTTTGGCGAAATGAGTCTAGACTCAATAGAGCATCTTGTAAACGATATCTGAATTCGTTATTATTAAAATTGGAATCGGTAAAATAAATTACCGATTCCAATTTTTGAAAAAAACTAATCAAACTAAATATTACCTTAACTATCTTTTGGTTATTCTTTAATAACCAGGATTTTGAATAAGTTTTGGATTTTGATCAATCGCATCTTGAGGGATGGGATTCATATACTGTTTTAAAGTAAATACAGCATCATCCAATTCATCCTCCTCAACACTGTAAACCCAATCTCCAGAATTATCAGAAGGAGATGAATTGCGAATCACCATATTATGGATTCTTTTATTCATAACATCCTCTGCAACCCTTAAACGCTTGAGATCCCAAAATCTTTTGTTTTCAAAACAGAGTTCAACTCTTCGTTCTGAGTGAATGATATCTCGCATTTGGTCTTTATCAAGATCTTGAGGTAAATTGGGTAAACCAGACCGATTTCTTATTTTATTAATTGCATCATGAACCGTTGCATCAGGACCCACGGCCTCGTTCTGAGCTTCTGCATAGTTGAGTAATATCTCTGCATATCTGTAAAACACATCGTTTTGTCCACTAGCATCTCCAGCGGGTGCAGCATCAGGATTCATTCTTTTTTTCTGATAGTATCCCGAATCTCCTACATCAGATGATCCCGAAAGATCGATTTGATTTAAGTTCTTTTTAGTTTCATCAATTCGAGTATAAATTATATCAGCCTCTTTCATCCAATCCAATTTATAGACTGCTCCATCATGAACTATAAAATCATAAAAACGCTCTTCACGATTGGCATAGGGATCTTGTGGATCATAACCAGAAGTTGGATCAGTGATGTCTTTACCATTTACCATTTTGAAATGATCTACCAATTCTTGTGTAGGATTATAATTCCCCCAACATCTGATTTGACCTAAAACATAGGTAACTCCACCTCTTGTCTCATAGTCAATTCCCATATAGGGAACACCTGCTACGGCTTGTCTATCCCAAATGATCTCAGGGTTATACTCATTTGATGCTCTCCATAAATCAGAAAGGTCACCAAAAAGATCATAAGTTCCACCTCCATATTGATCTATAAACTTTTTGTTTGTTGCTGCTGCTGTAGCCCAACGATTAGGATCTGGAGAAGCAAAATGGACATAATTGTTAGGATCACCCAAATAGGCAGAACCACTATTAAATAGGGGACTTGCCGCAAAAAGCTCAATCCAACCTTTCAAGGCTAGGGCAGCACCTAAAGTGGCTCTTCCAGCATCCTCATTGCCATTAGAATATTTAATGGATAGGTTTTCATTAGAAATTATATCACTTAATTCGCTTATGATGAAATCAAAAGTTTCCTCGAAAGTTGCTCTAGGCTTTAGCAATTCATCATCGGACATGGTGTTTCTATCCAAAGGAGCAGTTATTATAGGCAATCCACCGATTCGCATGAAAAATTCGCTATAATAAAAAGCTCTTAAAAATCGAAGTTCGTCAATTCTCTTATTTAGAAATTCCGTTGAGAAATTCCCTTTATTCTCCTCCAACTTTTGTAGTCCAGTATTACACATTCTTAGTTTCTTAAAAAAAGAATCCCATGTAAAACCATTTGTTGGCCCGTGAGTTCCAAACCATGGATGACTCCAACTTTCTGGTGGAACTTGACAGATTCCATTTCTCCATTGATAAGCAGTATAGTAATGACTGATATTATAATCATCTGTATAATAATCCAATTGTTCGGTTTGAGCCCCTAGTCTAGGAATCTCATTATATACATCATTAATGTATATATCAGCATTAGCCTCCGAAGCCCATTGAGTAGTATCGGTAAGCTTGGTTTTATCTGTATTCTCTAAAAACTCATCCGCATCACAAGACAGGGCTATTATTGAAAGTGCTGTTAGGCAAATGAATTTATAATTTAAAACTTTTGCAGTTATTTTCATTTTAATAAAATTTTATAAGTTAATATTCACACCAAATGAAACAGTCTTTTGAACTGGATATGCAGTTTCGCGCTCATAATATCCCAGTTCAGGATCAACAAAATCAAGTCCACTAATGGTGAAAAGATTATTTGCCGTCATATTGAGTCTTACTGAGTCTAAACCTAAACGGTTTGCGATCTCATTGGGGATAGTGTACCCAAGAATAAGAGTCTTAAGACGAAGATAGCTAGTGTCCTGCATCCAAAAATCTGAATCTACAGAGTTATTAGATGAGGGGGCTGTGGTTGCCCTTGGATATTTTGCATTCTGAGAGTTTGGTGTCCAGCGATTATCAAAATATTCATAAGAAAAATTACTCCCGTTGTTGAAAAATGGAACGGTAAGAAAAGTTTGCATATCAATACTTGACATAGCAGCTCCCTGGAAGAAAAGGGCTAAATCAAATCCTTTATATTCAAGAGCTGTATTTATTCCATAGGTTATTGCAGGATATGTTGGGTCTCCAATGGATGTCTCATCATTAACATCAATTACACCATCAGGAACTCCATTTGGTCCACTCAAATCTGCATATCGAATATCTCCAGGATGAAGATTACCAAACTGTTGGACATCATAACCATCGGAAGAATTGATCACTCCGTCGTTATTGGTGTCATCTGCTGTAGAAAAAAGACCTAAAGACTTATAGCCAAAAGGAGTTTGGTATGGCTTCCCAACTGTTGTTCTATTTGGATTCAAGCTCTGAGCTTCGGTTTGAAAATCTTGGACAATTTCATTTTTGGCGTAACTAAAATTACCGTTGATGAACATATTAAGTCCATTATCGAATTTTTTAGTGGTTCCAATAGAAATTTCAAAACCTCGGTTATTCATTTCACCCTTATTTTCTTGTGATAAGGCTAAACCGTACTCAACTGGAACCGTCACTTGTGGGGGTAACAACATGTCAGATCTGTTTTCTTCGAAGTAATCAAATTCTAGATTTAATAATCCATTCCACATGTTAAGGTCTACACCAATATCAAGCTTGTTTGAAACTTCCCAAGTAATATCAGGATTGGCCTCTGTGGCTTGTCTTGATCCTTGAACTAATGAACCTGCTCCAAAAGCATATCTCCCGCCTCTTAAATCATAACCATTTAAATATTGGAAGTCGGCAATTCTAGATGAACCATCACTATTTATAAAGTAAGGTAGATTTCCTGATTTACCCCATGACGCTCTTAACTTAAGATTATCTACATTATCATATTTTTCCATGAATTTTTCCTCCGATATACGCCAAGCCCCAGAGAAGGCAGGGAAGTATCCCCATCTTTTTTCAGGTCCAAAAGAGTAATGTCCATCATATCTTCCGGAGGCTTCAAAAATATATTTATTATTATAGTTGTAACCTACTCTATAAACATAGCCAATTTCACTTGAAGTCACAGAAGATCCACTATTAGTAGAATCATCTAACACAGAGCTCCCCAAATCCAATTCATCTACATCTACAGTAAATCTTTCTCTTCGAGCACTGAAAAAATCACTTTTTCTATTTGTAGCCTCAGCGACAAAAAGTGCAGATATAATGTGATTACCAAAAGTATTATTATAGTTAATATATCCTTGATAGGTATGAGTTTTAAAGCGTCTATTTTCAAGTTCTAGCCAAGAAAATAGTGTCCCATTTCCTTCCTGGTTTGAAATGGCATCAGTGAAGGTGTATGGACTGCTGTTAAGATCAATATTTTGGTAAACAAAAGGAACGTGATAGTTCTTGTTGTATCGGATATTAGGGTCATAACTGAAAACACCCTTTATACTCAGACCCTTTATAAATGGCAGTTCCTGTTCGAGGGAAATAGAAGTCAATAAAGTATTGTCTTCATCCTTTCTGTATCCATTTGAATTCAACACTGCTAATGGTGACCCAGATGCAGACTCACCCCACTTGTCTCCACCAGGATATAGAAGAGATTGGGTTGGAATAAATTTATAGAAACTTCTAAATAAGTGAGATAGATTTTCATCAGCATCGATTCCGTCAGTATCTTCAACAGAACCGAAAAGAGACATTTTTAGTTTTGTTGTGTTTGTCAACTTGGCATCCAATGCAAGGCTAAAATTATACCTTTGATAACCAACGGGATCAAATATTCCCTCTTGTTTGAAATAGCCTAAAGAACCTCTATATTTTATCGCTTCTGTACCTCCGCTTACTTCCAAATTAGTAGAATAAACAGGAATGTTTTTTCTGTATTGATCTACAAAATTAGAATCGGGATATCGGTATGGATCACTTGCATGAGATGAAGGATAACTAGCGATTAAACTTGGATCATTGGGAGGAGTAGTTCCGTCTGGATCATTATTGAAATAGCCTTCGTTTTGAACTGTCATATAGTCCTGAGCATTAACCATATCGGGGAGATAGGTCGGGTTTTGAAAACCAATAGAAGTACTGATACTAACATTGGGTTCTCCCAATTTTCCACGCTTGGTGTTAATCAAAATAACGCCATTTGCACCACCCATTCCAAAAGGAGCTACTGCGGCAGCGTCTTTTAAAATAGTAACTGTTTCTATGGAATTTGGATCGATTTGTTGAATATTATCTCTTCTAATTCCATCAACAACAATCAATGGTCTTGAATTTCCTGTAGTTACAATACCTCTGATATTGATATCAGGATTATCATCTCCAGGTCCTCCACCATTTGGTCTCATATTAAGACCCGCTACCCTACCTGCTAAACTTTGGGTAATGTTGGGAAGTGGAACATCTGCAACTTCATCTCCTTTCATGGAACTAATTGCCCCTGTAACGCTTACTTTTTTCTGACTACTATATCCAAGTATAACTACATCGTCTAATCCAGTTACATCAGCAATCAATACAACATTAATCTCAGATTCACCATCGACGACAATATCTTGTGGAACGAATCCAATAAATGAGATTTTTAATGTTGGTTTTTCTTGAGTGGAAACTATTGAAAAATTACCATCGAAATCAGAGGTAGTTCCATTTTCCGTTCCAATTTCTAGAATTGATGCACCGGGCAGAGGATTTCCTTCTGAATCAGTTATGCTTCCAGAGATATTAAAATCTTGGGAGGTCACATCTTCTGTTGTTGAAGAAGTTAACTTAGGCATTTCTTCAATGATAATAGTCTCATTCTCTGAAATTCTAAAGCCTAATCCTGTGTTTTGTAAACACAATTTAATAAGTTCTTCTGCCAAGATTTGTCCCTTTTGCAATTGAACTTTTACATCACTTTTAAAAAAATCTTTTGGGTAAATAAAATCAAAATTCGTTTGATCTTGAATCTTTTTAAATACTTCATCGATCCCAACCAATTGGTCTTGATCAATGATGATTTTCTCTTGTGAAAATGAATTTTCAACATTAAAGCTAAAAACGGTCGTACAAAATAAAAATATAAACGTTTTCATAATTAATTGAAGTAGCTGCCATTTAATTGGATAACAGCCAATGGTCGATTTAATTTTCATAAATTTGTTTGGTATTAGTTAAACATTTAATTGATACATAATGAGGGGCGAAGTTGAAGACAGTGCAAACGTTCAAAAACTTCGTTCCCTTTTTTTTAATGATGTGTTTCTATTTTAGAATCACTCTTTTGTCATTTATTTCATAATCTTTTATTATTCCAAAGTTTTTTATATTGATTAGGATATCTTCTAATTTTCTGTTTTTCCTGATGACTCCAACGAATCTTGTTGTTTCCACTTTTTTGTCTAAGAAAAACACTTCTACGTCATACCAGCGGGAAACAATTTTCATGATCTCTTTTAGGGATTTTCCATCAAAACTAAAAACACCATTTTTCCAGGAAATCTCGTTGTAAACGTTAACATCTGTATTAATAGAAAATGAATTAGTGTGGGGAATCCACTTAGCCTGTTGATCTGGAAGTAAATTTTGTTTCTCACCATTTATATGTATGGCTACTTTTCCCTCTACCAAGGTGGTATATATCTGATCTTCGTCCTTGTAGGCCTTCAAATTGAATTCTGTTCCCAGTACTTCAACAACTTGAGATTGATTGACTACTTTAAATTTAGCGCCATTGTTGTCATTGCTGGGAGAAACATCGAAATAGGCTTCTCCATATACAAGCTCAACTTTACGAGTTTCACCCTTTATAAAAGTTACAGGAAATTTGAGTTGAGATTCTGAATTTAACCAAACTTCGGTTTTGTCAGATAGTACAATACGATATTGCCCCCCTCTTGGAATGGTTAGATAATTGTATACTGTTTCTTGGGGATGAATTTCACTCGCTTCATATACAATTTCTTTTCCGTTACTATTCGCATTTTGCGTTTTTAAATCTTGTCCTTTCTCCAATAATACGTGAGTACCATCTCCGAGAGTCAGCGTAGCTTTATCAGTCCCTGGTTCAATATTCGTCTTCACTAATACAGGAATATCCTTAACAGAGTTGTCAAAATAAATATCTCTCAACAGATAGGTGGAAGCTATGATTAATACAGCAGCAGCAGCATATTTATAAAGAGCAATATATCTACTTTTAAGTCTTTTAGATTGCCTTTTGCGAATCATTGCATGTATTTTTTGTTTCTCCTCTTCGGTATCAAAATCAATTAAACCATACTCTATTACATAATTGATCTTTACGAATTCTCTAAACAAAAGAGCATTTCCCTCTTCATTAAGCCATCTAGAAAGTTCTTCCAACTCAGATATAGAAGCAGATTTAGAGAAGTATTTTATAATTGTGTTTTTGATTTTTTTATTCACAACAACTTTATTTACTTTTAAAGAAACATTTAAATCACAATACCCCTACAAAAACTATATTTATTTTTAAATGGGAGAAAATTGATTAAGTATGGAAGTAGATTTTTCGAATGATAAAATTTTATTAAAAGAATTTAGGAAAGGGAATGAGCAAGCTTTAAACTTTATAATGCATCATCATCACAAACCTTTGTGTTTTTATGCGTATAGTTTGTCAAATGACCAAGATGGGGCCAAGGATATTGTCCAGAACATAATGATTAACATTTGGGAGAAAAGGAAAATGTTACCTGATATTAAAAATTTTAAAAATTATCTCTATAAATCTGTTTATAATGAATTTCTGAATCAGATGAGGACTACTGGTAGAATGATGATATTTGAAAAGGAATTTTTTGAAGCAATAAATGAATTGGTATTTAATGAAGAAGAAAGTTTAACCCATCAAAAAATTGAATTGCTACAAAGTGAAATTGAAAAGCTCTCTCCAAGATGTAAAGAAACCTTTCTACTAAGTAAAAAAGAAGGCTTAACCTATATCGAAATCGCTGATTATCTAGAAATTTCCACAAAAACAGTTGAAAACAATATGATTAAAGCTTTTTCAATTCTGCGAAAAAAAATGAAAGAAAAATTTAATACGCTTATACTTCTGTTATTTACTGACCGAAATAAGATATCTAAAAAATCCTGTTTCAATCTTTAAAACAAAACCCTACTGATCACTTTATATCAGACAGTTTAAATTACTGTTGGGGTAAAAACAATGAAATCCGTTTCAATTTCAACAGCTTTTTTATTTCCTATTAATTATATTTATAATTCTTATAAATGAATCATTATGAATGAATTAGATATTTTAAACCACTTCCAACTGACTTTTGTTGCCAATGCAGTCTATATGCTAACCTTTACAGGCTTGGTTTTTATAACCTTCAGACTCATCCGTTTTCAAAGGGAGCAAAACTCAAATATTTTGGGAAAAATATTGGTTTCCGTTTTTGGGCTGTGTACTGTTTTTTATGGATATACCGTTTTTTCCTATTTAAGAAACGCACAACTTGCACAATCTTATCGCTTATCCGAGTTAAAAGAAAGTGGAGTTGAATTGTCCACAGTTACCAATAGTTTTATTGAGTTTACGGGGCATACTGTTTCAGATGGATGGCCGCCTGCATTTGTGCCTGAAACCGCTGCAAATATTTTTTTGATCACCTTCGCTCTGATGATTATTGCAGGGACTTGGCTTAAGCTTTCAAAGGACTAAAACCTTTGGTCTAAACCTTAATGAAACATCCTAAAAATTTGAAATGGGCTTATCCTGTATTGAGGTTTTACAAATCAATAGGAATATATTCTCAACTTTGTGAAAAACATTTGATGCTTTCAAAAAAGAAATACTGGCTGATCTCAGCACTTGTCTTGATTGGTACTTTTATCGATCTTAAGGGTCAAAGAGTTGTAAAATCAGATACCCTTTTTTCCAATCAAACACCGCTCAAAGTTCAGTTGAGCTATTCAAATAGTGAATTGAATCTCAAAACCAATGATTCTACTTATATCCAAAGCTCACTTGTTTTTTTTGAAAAGAACGAATCTAAAGAAATTCCCGTCTCACTCAGAGCCAGAGGGAATTTTAGAAGAAAAAATTGTTTTTTCACACCCATTAAAATGAAGATCAAAAAAAGGGCTTCTGCTGAAACTATTTTTAGCGGAAACACTTCTTTAAAAATGGTCTTACCCTGTAAAGACGAAAAGGATAAGAACGACAATATCATCAAAGAATTTATTGCCTATAAAATTTATGAAATCGTCTCCCCTTATTATTTTAAGACCAGAAGATTGGAAGTCGAGTTAAACGACAATAGCTCTAGAGAAGGGAAAAAATACAACCTAAAAGGGTTTCTGATTGAAGACGATGACAAACTTGCCAAAAGGTTTGACGGTAGAATCGTAAAGCGAAAAATCCCTTCCATGGCAATGGATCATTTCAATTCGGTAAACTTATCTTTCTTCAATTATTTGATTGGGAATAGTGATTTTTCATCCTCTCACCAACACAATGGAAAATTACTCTATTACGAAAAAAAGATCATCCCCATTCCCTATGACTTCGACTTGACCGGTTGGGTAAACCCAAGCTATGGAAAAGGAGTCATCAACCGATTGGGCTATCAGACTGAAAAAAGAAAATACATTGGTTTTAATAGGGAGAAAGGACTTTTTGAAGAAGTCAGAAATCATTTCAAAGCATCAAAAGAACAAATTTTTGCTTTGGTAAATAGCTTCCAAACCGACTTTGATCATCCATATGAATTTGACTCCATGTTGGATTACCTAAAAGATTTTTACAGAATTTTGGAAAGCGACACACTTTTTAAGCGATTAGTGGTCTCCCAAGCCCGATAAAAAAAGCGGGTTAAGTTATAGAAATACCCTACTATATTTCATATATTCTGATCGATTATGAAATCTATTGTATTAAAAAAAGCTTATGCATTGGGAGTGCTTTTGGAAGCCATTCTATTCCTGTATCTCTACAATATCGAATCGGACATCAATGAAGTTTTCAGGTATGCGGCCCGATATTCCGGGCGACTTTCCCTAGGGATTTATCTTTTATGTTTTTTTCTATTCAGATCGGCCTACCTCAATGACAAATCTCTGAAGATTACTCAAAAAGTTCTTGGGGTATTTGCGGTGATGCATGTCATCCATTTTTTCTTTTTGGCCTATTCGATCTACTTAAATCAAGTCCCTATTGTCCCTACAAGACTGGCAGGAGGTTTTGTGGCCTATTTGATGATTGTCATTTATCCCTTTCTCATTGAAAAGATAAACCGAAAAGCTATTCACTTGACCTATTTCTACTATGTGGGTTTTGTGATGATCATGACTTATATTTCGCGCGTTAGTGGTCAATTCATCGGTGCAGAACCCGAGATTTTCCACTTTATCGCATTAGGGTTTCTTATTTTTATTTTATTGATTTTTGGAACCCAAATGGTTTTAAAAAAGAGTCCAATCATCACAAAAAAGAACTAAAAGCAACTGACCTTAAAGATTTTTAAGGGTTTTTTTCAAACCAAAGCATCACACGATTGTTATTGAATAAATTGAGATTGGTCACCCCAAAATTATTGTTCCGATTATTGACCATGGGTAAATTCCCATTCAATTCCAATTCAACCCCTTGGGTGACTGCTTTCAAAACAAAACCTTCTGACTGATACTCTTTGATCAACCGAACAATAGAGGGGTTCTTTACTGTTTCTCGTTTCACCTCTTCTCCATTGTCAATTTTGTACACCAACTCCTTTTTCGATTGCTCCAAAACATCAATAATTATCCATTCTTGGGAATGAATCGTTAATGAAACCATCATAAACAAACCGCATATTAAGTTTTTCATTTTTTTAAATTTTAAAAATTTATAAATACTATTTCTCTAATTTTTTACTCATATGAACCAACGTAATCATTACTACAGCCACCATAGTGTGCAAAAAGCCAAAGGCAAAAGCGTCCAAACTGTTGAGATCTCCTTTCGCGGAAGAAAGCGAAAAGAAAAATACCGCCAACAAATTAAAAACGGCGACACTGTAGCCATAGATAAGTCTTACCTCGGGCTTGTGCCATACTTTTTTAAGAATAAAAAAAGTCACAAACCAAAAAAGAAATTCGTACAGATATTGAATATCATTTAATCCCAACATATATCAACTTCATTTAATTCAACCTAAAGTTAAATAAAAAAGCTCGGGATTCAAACCTTGATTTTTTAAAATTTATAAGACCTCTTTGGAACGAATTCAATTGGGATAATATTAAATTTGCAGTAAAATTATATTGTCCTAACCCATGAAGTATTTAACATTTCTTTTACTGGCCTTATTTTTGATCTCCAATTTGGAAGCCCAGCAACCTCCTGATGGTCAGGAAGTAGATACCCTGAAGACCGACGTTGAGAAAGAAAATAAATTCAAATTCTTTGGTTTAACCCAATTCAATTTCAACCAAGCCTATTTTGAAAATTGGGTTTCGGGGGGAGAAAATTCTATGACTGGACTCTTCAGCGTTGACTACAACATTAATTATTTGGGTGAAAAAGGTTGGGTGTGGGACAACAACCTGATGCTTTCAATAGGAACCACCTATCTTTCAGGAAATGCCTTTTTCAGAAAAGCCGATGATCGGATAGAAATCAACTCAGTACTCAGTAAAAAAGTAAATACCTATTGGAATTATTCTGCTTATTTCAATTTCAAAACCCAAATGCTTCCGGGCTATCGATATTTCAAAAAAGATGGAGAGGATCAAAAAGAAAAAATTTCCAGAATCCTATCCCCTACCATCATCCAGTTGGGTCTGGGCTGGTACTACAAGGAAGGAGATCGCGCATGGTTTAATGTTGCACCACTGGCCGCAAGAGGTATTTTTGTCTCTAAAGATTATACCCAAAACTTATCCCCTGGCGAAAAATACTTTGGGGTCGAGAGAGGCGCCAGCAGTATTGTCTCAATGGGGGCATCACTCTCTGGACTCTTACAATCCAATTTAATGGAAAACATCACAATGGACAACAAATTCAATGTGTATATAAATTATCTCAATAATATTAAAAATATTGATTTTGAATGGAATGCCAACATCAGGCTCAAAGTAAATGACAAAATATCGAGTAACTTGATTGTACATCTCCAATACGACGACGATCTTATTAGTCGGTTGCAAATCAGGGAGTTATTCGGGCTTGGATTGAGTATCGACATATAACTTCAAAAGAAAGTTAAGTTGTGGTGTAAATTCTGATAATTGGTGGCAGTATCTTTTGTCATTATAATTTTACATTTGGAATAATGACGAAAATTCGCTATTTCACCATTTCATTATTGATTCTTCTCTGTTTGGGTAACTGCCAAACTCAGAAAAACAATCCCCCCAACGTGATTCTAATTCTGACCGACGATCAAGGTTGGGGTGACCTTAGTCTCAACGGCAATATAGATCTCTCCACCCCCAACATAGACCAACTCGGAAAGACTGGCGTTCGATTTGACCGCTTTTTTGTCAGTCCTGTATGCTCTCCTACCCGAGCCGAAATCCTTACGGGAAGACACCACGTTAGGGGTGGGGTTTATAGTACCAGCAGAGGAGGAGAAAGATTGGATGTCGATGAAGAAATCATTGCAGAAGTATTCAAATCTGCAGGCTACCAAACCGCTGCCTATGGCAAATGGCACAACGGGATGCAAGCCCCTTTCCATCCCAATAGCCGTGGGTTTGATGACTATTACGGCTTTTGCTCTGGTCACTGGGGAAATTATTACAACCCCCTACTGGAACACAACGGAAACTTGGTCAGAGGAGATGGATTCATCATTGACGACTTGACCCAACACGGTATTGATTTTATCAAAAAGAATACCCGCCAACCTTTTTTCCTATATCTCCCCTACAACACCCCCCACAGTCCCATGCAGGTTCCCGACCGATTTTGGGAGAAATTCAAAGACAAAGAACTGCGTCAAATGGGAAGTGATGGCCCACCCAAAAATCAAAATCAAATCGACCATAGCCGAGCCGCATTGGCCATGTGTGAAAACATCGACTGGAATGTAGGTCGCATTATGAAGCAACTCAAAAACAGTGAACTGCTGGAAAATACCATTGTAATTTATCTTTCTGACAATGGCCCCAACGGAAACCGATGGAACGGAGCAATGAAGGGAAAAAAAGGCAGTACGGACGAGGGAGGAGTCCGCTCCCCCATGATCATCAATTGGCTGGGTAAAATTCCCCAAGGAAAAATCGTCAAAGAAATTGCCAGTGGTATTGATCTCCTCCCCACATTAAAAGATTTGACTGGCATCAGATCTCAACCCAAGAAACCACTCGATGGAATCAGTCTTGAACCCCTTATCATGCAAGAAAACCCGAAATGGGCAGATCGTTATATTTACAACTACTGGCGCGGTAAACTAAGCCTGAGGAATCAGAACTATCGCTTGGATCACCAAGGTCAGCTTTTTGACATGATCAATGATCCCTATCAAAGCACCGACATTGGAGAGAAAAAACCACAAGTTTTGACGGCTTTGAACAAGACCAAAGAACAATGGAAAGAAGAAGTGCTGGTCGAACTTCCCAAAAAAGACAGCCGTCCCTTCTACATTGGCCACCCCAGTCTTCACACCACACAAGTACCCGCCAGAGACGGAATTCCTAGCGGAGAAATCAAACGCTCCAACCGATATCCCAACTGTACCTATTTCACCCATTGGATCAATCCAGAAGACACCATCAGTTGGGAGGCAGAAGTGGCCCAAGACGGAGATTTCGAAATAACCGTTTACTACAGCTGTACCCAAGACGCCATAGGCTCTCTTTTTGAAGTCAGTTTTGGCGATGCAAGCATTCAGGGTGAAATTAAAGAAGCCCACAACCCCAGTGAATATGGCGCCTCAGAGGACAGGGTTGTCCGGCAAGAGTCGTACGTAAAAGATTTTAAGCCCCTTAAAATAGGAACACTAAAACTCAAAAAAGGAAAAGGAACGCTGAAAATCAAAGGAATCAAAAAAAAGGGGAAGACCTTGATGGATTTTAGACTAATGCTCTTGAAGCGCATTTAATCCATTCTATCATTTTCATCTAAAAAAGTGCTCGCTTAAAATTTCGATATTATTTATTGATAGAATAAAAAATACTAACATAAAACCACAATAATTGAAAATTATAAAAATTGAAACCCACGTTCTCTCCAACCCATTGGAACAGAGTTTTTTCTTTTCCCAATGGGCCTATGACGAAAGGAGAATCTGTGTCGTAAAAATAACAACAGACCAAGGGGTCTATGGCTGGGGAGAAGGTTATGGCCCTGCCGACGTAATCCAACAAGGGATTGCCTTGCTTGAGCCCATTTTGATGGGCAAAAACGCATTGGAAAACGAATCTCTCTGGTTTGAAATGTACCGCAAGACTTTGGACTTTGCCAGAAGAAGTGTTCTTTTGGCTGCCATCAGTGCGGTCGATATCGCCCTTTGGGATATCAAGGGCAAGGCTTTAAATTTACCCGTCAGCACCCTATTGGGAGGACAGCATCGAAAGAAGGTCGTCCCCTATGCCACAGGACTCTATTTTTCCCAAAGCAAGACATTGGTAGATGATTTGGTAAGAGAAGCCAAAGAATATGTTGCCCAAGGTTTCAAAGCCATGAAAATGAAGGTGGGCTTGTCCATAGAAGACGATATACAACATGTAAAAAACGTAAGGGCGGCTATTGGCCCCGATATCAAGCTGATGGTTGACTCCAATCATGCCTACTCTCTGAGAGAGGCCCTTGAGTTGGCCAGAAAGATAGAGCCCTACGACATCAGCTGGTTTGAGGAGCCAGTCTCTCCCGAATTCTATGATCAATACGCCCAACTGCGGCAAAAAACCTCCATACCCATTGCTGGAGGGGAATGTGAGTATTTGCGCTATGGATTCCTTCAACTGCTTCAAAACAAATCTGTGGACATTGCGCAGATTGAAATATGTGCCTCTGGAGGCTTGACCGAAGCCAAAAGAATCGGGAGTTTGGCCAGTACCTTTGGAGTTGAAGTCATCCCCCATGTTTGGGGAACGGGAATTGGATTTCACGCTGCATTGCATTTTACAGCCAATATAGAGCCATTACCCGGCAGGCTATTTCCCCCCGACATTTACATAGAATACGATCGTACTGAAAACGCCATCAGAGATCGCCTGACCTCACCAGCGGTTCAACTGGAAGACGGATATATCGACATTCCACAAACCCCAGGCTTGGGAATCGATATCGATCCAGATGCGCTAAAAGAATTTTCAACCGTATCTTAGGCTAACCAAAAAAATAAAACATGGATTTTGGATCATTAAAACTGTATATCGGAGGCGCACTGGTTGAAGCCGCCCATGGCGGCAAAAAAACCATCCTCTGTCCCGCCAATGAAAAACCCATAGCCGAAGTGGCTTGGGCCGACGAAGCCGATGCCCTCAAAGCCTTGAAGGCAGCTCAATTGGGCTTTGAATATTGGTCTGCACTCAGTTTGTCTGAAAGAACGGATTGGATGTCCAAATTGCGCAGCGCAATTTTGGAAAACAAAACCCGCCTACGACTAGCCATCATCCACGAAATGGGAAAGACCTATGAAGGTTCATACGAAGACATTGAAGCCATCACCAATGCTTTGGCCTTTTATCCCAAAGCCATGGCCGACATCAAAGATGAGCCCATTCCCGACCCAGAAAATACCCATAAGCACCTAATGGTTCACCAAGCAGCAGGGGTTGCGGTGGCCTATTTGGCTTGGAATTTCCCCCTTCTCAATGTCGGGTTTAAAATCGGCCCTGCACTGGCCTCAGGCTGTAGTTTGATCATCAAGCCCTCGGAAATGTCACCCGTGTCCTCTTATATTCTTGGAGAAATTCTACACCAAATCAACTTCCCCCCAGGCGTGATCAACATCTTGACTGGACCACCAGAAAAAGTAGCCACAACCATGACCAAAAGTAAGATCCCCAGTGTTGTGACCATGATTGGCTCTACACAAACCGGAAAGCAGGTCATTGCCGACAGCAGTAGCAGCATTAAAAAACTAAGTATGGAATTGGGGGGTAATGCGCCTTTTATAGTCTTCGACGATGCCAATATGGATGCAGCACTTGACTTGGCCATCGGTATCAAATTTGGAAACTGCGGTCAAATCTGTGTTGCGGCCAACCGATTCTTCCTTCATGAAAACATTTACGACGACTTTCTAGAAGCCTATGTCGGTCGGGTAAAAAAACTCAAACTAGGTTTTGGAAAAGACAGCGATGCTGACATGGGGCCACTGGTCAATCGTCAGGGTCAAGAACGCATGATGCAAATCGTTGCCGATGCCACCGCCAAGGGTGCTAAAATCGAAACCGGAGGAAAAATCCCCGATGGCTCTCAAAAAGGATACTGGTTTGAACCCACTGTTCTCAGTAATGTCACCACCAATATGCTGGCCTACCAACAGGAAACTTTTGGACCCATCGCTCCCATTTTCAAGTTCAAAACAGAAGATGAAGTATTGGCTTTGGCCAATGATACGGAATATGGCTTGGCCTCCTATCTGTTTACTGAAGATGCTGAGCGGCAAGCCCGATTTGCCAACGAATTACAATTTGGCGAAGTGCAGATTAACGGGGTCAAATACGCCATCTACCTCCCCCACGGAGGCATCAAAAACAGCGGAATAGGCCACGACTGTTCGGCCTTGGCACTTGACGATTATCTCATCAAAAAAAGAGTTACTACAACCATTTAAATTACAAGAATTATGGAAATTTTATTGCCTTTTTTACTGGTCATCCTGGCGAGCTTTTTTCAAGGAAGTTTCGGTTTGGGAATGAAGTATATGGAACCCCTTAAGTGGGAAGCTTGGTGGATTGTTCACGTTACTATCGCCATGATTATTTTCCCCATTATCTGGGCTGTTTTTGCAGTTCCCCATCTTTTTCACGTCATCGCAAACGCTCCATCCGAAGCTGTCTTTTTGGGTATGCTCTTCGGATTTCTATGGGGTGTAGGTGGAATACTCTTTGGTAAAAGTGTCCCCTATATCGGCCTATCACTGACCTATGGTATTGTTATGGGCTTGGCTGCATCAGTTGGGTCTATCATTCCCCTGTTGCAAGTAGAAGATGCCTTTGCCAATCCGGCTTCTTCTTATGTGATCATTGCTGTTGTCATCATGTTGGTGGGTGTTGCCCTTACCGCAAAGGCAGGAATTGAGAGAGACAAATTAATTGGAGATACCAATGACCCATCCAATATGAGTAAGGGCATATTGATCGCTGTCAGTTGCGGGGTGCTTTCTGCCCTCCTCAATGTGGGATTTGCCAACGCCACCCCCGTTGCCTTGGAAGCTTAAAAAATGGGCGCCATCACTCGAAACAGTAGTTTGGCCGCTTGGGTCGTTGTACTTTTGGGAGCCTTTATGATGAATTTTGGCTATGCAGTGGTTCTGTTGTTCAAAAACAATAGTTGGAATTCCTTCCAAGTTCCTTCATCGGGCAATGCCTATAAGTGGGCCATTCTGGCAGGGTTATTTTGGTTTGCCGCACTGGGCATCTACGGACAAGGTTCTGCCTTGATGGGTACTATGGGCCCCATCATTGGCTGGCCCATGCTGTTGGGATTGTCACTCATCATCAGTAATATATGGGCCGTGCGCTCTGGAGAATGGAAAGACGCCAAAAAACCCTTTCAACTGATGTTGGTCGGTTTGGCCATCATCATTTTGGCCAGTGGCTTGCTGGGCTATTCCAATACACTATCCTAATGATGGGGCAAATCATTTCCGGTTTTGGCGAACTTCTTTTGAGACTCAGTCCACAAGGACATGAAGACCTCATTGTCCAATCTAACGCTTTGGAAATGGGATTTGCTGGAGCCGAAGCCAATATATTGGCCGACCTTGCCCATTGGGGTCAGTCCACACAATTTATCACCGCTTTACCCGAAAATCCCTTGGGAAAAAAGGCCGTAATGTTCCTCAACCAAAACGGTGTAAGTACCCATAACACATTCATGGATGAGGGAAGAATGGGAAGCTATTATGTAGAACACGGCACAGCCATCAGAGCAACTCAGGTCACCTATGATCGGAAAGACTCCTCTTTTGCAAGGTGGAGTTTGGATGAAAAAGACTGGGAAAAGTTATTGGAAAACAGTTCCCATTTTGTGGTAACTGGCATCACTCCTGCCCTGTCAGAAAACTGTCAAAAATCTCTTTTAAACGGATTGAAAATGGCGCAAAAAACAAACTGTAAAGTGATTTTTGATCTCAATTTCAGACGCAGTCTTTGGTCGGCAACTTCTGCCAAAAAATCCTTTTCCCAAATTCTGCCCCATGTAGATATTTTATTGGGAAATCTGGGCGCTATCAACGATGTTTTTGATGCCCAAATAAAAAGCAAAAATGATTTTGAAGCTCTACAAGAAGCAACAGTAAAGGCCATTGATTTCGCTAGACAATTGGGATCGTTCCAAACCATTGCCATGACGATCAGGCAACAGATCAATGCCTCCGAAAACATATTGGGAGGAATGCTAAAAGAAGGAGACAAACTACGGTCAAGTCTATCGATTCCCACCACTATAAAAGACCGATTGGGAGGCGGAGATGCTTTTGCCGCCGGCATCCTCCTCGGTAAACTTTCCCATTGGGAAATGCAAAAAACCCTCGATTTTGCTACTGCTGCCTTTGCCACCACCCAAACCCTTAAAGGGGATATCAATTATCTGGACGTTAAAGAAATACTATCCGTTAGCGAAGGCAACCTAAAAGGCCACGTAAAAAGATAAAACATGACACGAGCCACCCTCTTAGAACAATTATTGGCGACCAAGATCATCGCCATCATTCGCTTGTCGGAATCCGAACCTATATTTGAATTGGCAAAGGCTCTCCATCGCGGTGGGGTCAAAGCCATAGAAGTGACCATGGGAACCCCCAATGCTTTGGCGGAAATCCACAAGTTGACCCAAATAGAAGGAGTCATTCCCGGAGTAGGTTCGGTCATCGATGCGAAAACTGCCAAAGCCGCCATTGAAGCTGGTGCCCAGTTTGTGGTTACACCGGTGAGCAAACCCGAAGTGATACAAATGGCACATCAATACGATAAGCCCATCCTTTCGGGAGCTATGACCCCTTCGGAAATTTTAGAAGCCTATGAGTGGGGCGCAGATGTGGTAAAGCTCTTCCCCGCCGCCAATTTTGGTTTGTCTTATTTCAAAGCCGTAAAGGCTCCCATGCCCCACCTGCCCATCATGCCTACCGGAGGCATTAATGTTGAAAATGCTGCCGAATGGATCGCCAACGGAGCAGTTTGTCTGGGCGTAGGAAGCAGCTTAATGGACAAAAAATTGATCGCAGAGAGAGATTTTGAAGGCATCACCGCCATTGCTCGAGCGATGACAGAGGCCATTAAATATTGAAGGAAATGGATGCTGAAAAGATTACAAATCCTTGTGTGGTTCTTTTGAAAAGCTTGTTGTTGGTTTTTCTACTGATCCCCTTGGGATGTGAAGCACCCAAAAAAAAATCCCCTAACGTTTTGCTCATCATGATCGATGACCTCAACGATTGCATTGAAACCCTCAAAGGGCATCCCCAAAGCCTCACCCCCAATATGAGTAAACTTTCCCAGTCAGGAGTGACTTTTCTCAATGCGCATACCAACGCTCCTATGTGTGGCCCCTCTCGTTCCAGTATGATGATGGGTGTTTACCCCCACCATTCACTGAATTTTTTTCAAGCCCCTTGGTTTAACAATACTGTTCTAAAAAATACCCGAACCCTATCAGAGCAGTTCAGAAAAGCAGGCTACCAAACCCTAGGAACGGGCAAAATACTCCACCACCTTAAAAAAGAAAATTGGGGTCATTACCAAAACCCGCCCGACTATGGTCCTATGGTTTGGGATGGTAAGAACCGCTTGGCGCATCCCGATGTTCCCCGACCATTCTATGACCTAGGTGCTATCGATGGTTCCCTGGGCCCTTTGGTCAATTTGGAGGGGAAAACGACGGCGACTGGCCAAGCCCTCCAGTGGATTTATGGATACAGAAAAGAGGGGATCATTCCCCTGCGATACATCAATGACGATGACCGTGATCCTACCCCAGATGAGATGAATGCCGCTTGGACCGCCAAAAAAATAAAATCCCTTGCAAGTCAAGACTTAGAAAAACCTTTTTTCTTGGCGGTGGGCTTTCTCAGACCTCATACGCCATTGATTGCTCCTCAAAAATATTTTGCCCGATTTCCACTCGATAAAATCCAAGTCACCTTAAAAAAAACAAATGACCAGCAAGATACCTTTCTGGAAGTTTCCTATGAAAAAAATCAGGTGTTCACCCTAGAGATGGGGGCGAAAATGTTCAATGAAATCACTGCCTCTTACGGCAGTGAAGAAGCCGGGTTAAAACGCTGGACACAGGCCTATCTTGCTTGTGTAGCCGCAGTGGATGAAAACGTAGGTCAGGTAATGGATGCACTCAATCAAACCCCACTCAAAGACAATACTCTAGTGGTTTTGGCCTCTGATCACGGATTTCATATGGGCGAAAAAAACTATCTCTACAAAAATTCCTTGTGGGAAAAAAGCACGCGTGTCCCATTGATCATGAGGGTTCCAGGGGTCACAAAAGCCAATACCACCATTAGCAAAGCGGTTTCCCTCATCGATGTATATCCTACCTTGGTAGATTTGTGTGCTTTGTCTTCGGAAACCCAAAAAAATGAAAAAGGGCATTCCCTTGACGGATTCAGCATGAGGGAATTGTTGGAAAATTCCGCCGCCAAAACTTGGAAAGGCGAGCGCCCCGCACTAACCGTAGTTTATGCAGGAGACCCTTACAAAGGTCAAGCCCACATGCAACACTATGCCATCAAAACCGACCGATACCGCTACATTCTCTACAACAACGGGAAAGAGGAATTGTACGACCATCAGAATGATCCAAACGAATGGGACAATTTAATTTTTTCAGCAAAAGAACCCCACCACCAGTTGAAAAATCTCCGCCAACAAATGGCAGAAATAGTTGCCCCCATTCAATTAAACGGACTCAAAAAAATAAAATGAAATGAAATTTTTGAAATCTATCTTACTCCCCTTTTTACTGTTGATGACCCAACTGAATTTTGCTCAGAAAGAAATCTCCCTCAATGGAGATTGGGAAATCGTTTTTGACCATGACAATGAGGGAGCTGAGTCCCTATGGCATCAAAATGAAGTGTTTCAAAAGTTGGATGAAAAAAGAAAAATCAAAGTCCCCAGCAGTTGGGAATTGATTGAAAAAGACTATGAGGGCGTGGCTTTTTATCGTTATGCTTTTGATGTTCCAAAAGAATGGAAAGGCAAAGTTGTCCGACTCCAATTTGGTGCGGTCAACTACCTTTCTGAAATCTGGCTCAACGAGGAAGTCGTTGGCTATCACGAAGGAGGATTTACTCCCTTTGAGTTTAGGGTGGACAATATGATAAAAGCGGGGGAAGAAAATATCTTGATCCTCAGGGTGGTCGGCCCCATCATTTTGTCTGACAAAAATATCGATGGCGTCAAGGCTCTGGAAACACCACAATGGCGGGGTGGACTTTCGGGAGGGATATGGCAAAATGTACGATTGGTTGCCTCCGGAGCCTCCTACATCAAAGATGTTTTTATAGAACCCAATATCAGTGACAATGCGGCGACTTTTCATTTAACACTGGATCATACAGCCATTAAAGGTGAATCTGCCGAAATTGAAATCGAGCTTTCTGAAACTGTAAATCAAAAAAATAAAGTCGCCACCCACCGTGCTTTGCTAAAACTACAACCGGGCATCAATCACCACAAAGTCAAATTACAAATTCCCGATGCACAATATTGGTCCCCCAAAAATCCTTTTTTGTACCAAGCCCGCATAAATCTAAAAAACCAACAAAATATTTCGGACGATTGGCACCATCGTTTTGGATTGCGTGAACTGACAATCAAAGACCAAGATTTTTACCTCAACGGAAAACGAATTTATATCAAAGCCACATTTTTTGAGGGACTCTATCCCAATGGCATTGCCTATCCTGATTCGGAGGAGATGGCGCGAAAGGAAATCCGATTGGCCAAAGAAGCTGGCTTTAATATGATCCGACCTTGGCGGCATCCCACCACACCCATGTGGTTGGATTTGGCCGACGAAATGGGCGTCATGGTCGTGGGTAGTCCTGCACTGGAATGTATGAGACTTCCCCTGTCCACTCCCTATCTTCCGTCGAGAGTAGCGCGAGAAGTAGAACAAACCATACTCAAAGACCGCAATCGCACCTGTATCGTACAGTGGGAATTGTTCAACGAATTGCACCGTCCAGTATTGAATCAATTGATGCGTCCTATGGCCATGCTAAGCAGAGAACTCGACCCCACCCGACTGATCCTCGATGAATCTGGAGGTTGGGCTTTTGGCGCCAATATGTATTTGCCCAACGAAAAGGAACCAACCAAATTCAACGATATTCACAATTATGCTGGAGCCTACATCAATGAAAAAGTCTATAACAGCTATGTCTCCATGGCCATGACAGCCGCAGAAAAAGAGGCCGCCGGCCTAGGGAAATTTAGAATGGAAGGCAAGTCCAAGGTAGTACCTGGCATGATGTCCTTTTTGTCGGAATTGGGCTATGGCAGTTTGGCAGAATTGGTTTCGGTCAACAAAAAGTTTGAAACTGAGGGCAATCGTTTGACTCCTGCCTATCGACACCACAAGCGATTGCACGAGGAACAACAACAGATGCTCGAACAAACAGGGCTAAAAAATCTTTACCCCGACATGAAAGAATTTTATCTGGAACAACAACACGTTCACGGAACAGCCAATAAAAGAATGATCGAAGCCATACGTTCCAATCCCCACATGGACGGCTACTGCGTTCATGCTCTTACTGGGGGTGATTGGATACTGGGGGCAGGTCTGTTAGACCTTTGGCGGAATCCAAAATCCTACGCCTACGAAGCCACTAAAGCCGCCAACCAAGATCGAATTGTATCCATCAGAACCCTACCGAGAAATGTTTACGCTCAAAAAGGGACGACCCTAAAAATCACTGGGATCAATGATCTGGACTCGGTGGAGGCCTACTATGAAGTCGCCATTCAATCCCAATCGGGAGATGTGGTCTTTGAAAAAAGCTTTAAAACCAATTGGAAATCTGGAATTAGTCCACTATTCCACCAAAAAATCAATACCGATCAATGGAGCGGTCATTATACCGTTAGGGTTAAGGTCAAGGACAAGAACAACCAATTGCTGACAGAAAATTTTATAAACTTTGAAGTTTTCCATCGGGATGATCTTAAAGTACCCCAAGGAGAAGTTGCAGTCCTAGATTTTAAAGGAAACCTCCAAAATTTCCTGCAAGAACAAAAGATTAGAACACTGGCATTTGACACCAATACGTCCAAGAATATCCCTGTCTTGGTCAGTACCCATAAGGCAGCAAATAAAGAAGAACTTCGAAGGTTTGAAGAGCTTTTAAAGTTTGTTAAATCTGGCGGAACAGCTGTATATCTGGATCACCTTAAGGATAGTGTAAAAACCGAAAATGCGATCACCCCTTTTACCGCTAGAGTCCATCCCTCCAAGGGTTTATGGACTTGTATTCCTCACATTACGAAAGATCATCCTATTTTTGACGGACTTCAACGCAATGGTTTTCTTAGAAATACCTATGAAAATATATGGCCACAAAGAAGTTTAAGAGACCTAAAAATTAAGGGAAATAGAATGGCAGAAAAACCCATCGTTGCATCAATCGCTTTCGACTGGTTTTCCAGAGGTCACAAAATGGGATACAAAGGCCCCGGTCCTTCTTGGTGGGGAGCAGACATGACCCTTGTTCCCATGGAAAAAGGAAAATATCTGCTGTCACAGTTTCAACTCTTGGAAAACTTGGGTAAAGACCCCGTAGCAGATAAAATGCTGTTCAACATCATTAGATTTATAACCTTCAAAGAAATAGAATAAATGCGCAATATTTTTGTTTTTGTTTTAGCTTGTGTACTGTCCCAGAGCGTCTCTAGTCAAAATCTTTGGGGAACAGAATCGGTAAAAGGAATCTGGGCAACGGCAGCAGAGGCCAAGCCAGACAAGAACTGGCAGGCGCAGTGGATCTGGTTGAGCGAAGAAGAAAATCCCATGATGCTCAGCCGTAAAAGTTTTGAACTGGGCGATATCCCTCAAAAAGCCTTACTCAAAATCACCGCTACTTCAAAATACAAACTCTATGTCAATGGTCAGTACCTGCTTCAAGGACCAGCAAGAAGTGCCCCCCACCACCAATCTTTTGATCAGATAGAGATCACCCCACTGCTGGAAAAGGGTATCAATACCATTGCGGTCAAAGTCCATTATCAAACGGGAAAACAATCCTATCATTTCGATGCGCGACCCGGTTTGTTGGCTCAGCTCAATCTGTCTTTTGAAGCCCACCAAGCCATTATTTCTACCGATCAAAGTTGGAAAGTAAAAGCCGATCCTAGTTGGGACAGCAGTGCTCCCCCCATCAATCGTTTTCAGGATTTTGTAAATGATAAAGTTAATATGAAAAACGATATCCATGGATGGTTTAACCGCTATTTTGACGATGAAAATTGGTCTTCGGCATCCCTGATTTACAGAAATGTTGGATGGCCTGCTCATCAAAAGAACAACTTGGCCGGAGCAACAACCCTCCCTTGGATTAACCTCATCCCAAGAGATATCCCCTACCTTAAAGAAACCGAATGGATCACCAAAAATCTCATCAAAGCAGAACAAATTGACACCCCCAATGTGGATCAAATAGAACCCGTATCCATTCGGCCTACCCAAAAAATTAATCTTGAGCCAAAAGTTCCCTTTGTTTTAAAAGCCCCAAAAAAAGGGAAAGCTTGGCTATTGCTCTACGATTTTGGTGAAATCGTCAATGGAAATCCTCGTCTGTCCATAGAGGGTGAAAAGGGAACAAAAGTTGATGTTTTGACCGCCCCTTATCAAATTGATGGTTTTTTTAGACATACCGTAATTCATTCTAACATGAGGGATCAGATCATTTTGTCCGGAGGATTGGATCAATGGGAATCTACTTATTTTAAACCTGCACGATATTTGGCCTTGGTCATTCATTCCCAAAATCCAGTAAAAATAGTTCAAGTAGGCAGTCGCAAATTGGAATATCCCTTTGAACGTAAAGGAAATATCCAAGCCGATGGTGTTTCTTGGGTAGGCCAATACTTTGATGCCACCGATAAGACCATTAGGGTCTGTACTACCGATGCTTATACCGACAATTACAGAGAAAGGAGACAATATGCCCAAACGGGCTATTACGGAGCCATGGGCAATCATTGGATTTTTGGAGATACTGCATTGCAACGCCGTTACTTGATTCAAACTGCAGAAGAGCAGGAAGCCAACGGTATCATGCCCGCCTACGCCCCCCTAAAAAGTGATGATTATATGATCATACTGGATTCCAATTTACTTTGGATCAGAAGTCTGTATCAGTATTATCTCTTTTCTGGGGACCGAATCAGCACTCAGAAATTGATGGGCAGTGCGCTCAAACTCATGGGGTTGATACACAGTTTTACCGATGATTTGGGCTTGATCAACAATCCTCCTTATCCCTATTGGTTGGATCATTCTGATCTGGATCGGGCCGGAGCCAATTTTACTTTAAATGCTCATTATTTGGGGGCATTGCAAGATTTTAGTCAATTACTCCAATGGCTGGATCAGGGAGAGGCAAGCGTTTATATTGAAAGAGCTCAGCTTTTAAAGTCTTCCCTACGAACATATTTTTGGAATGCCGAAAAGGGTCTTTTTGCGGATGCTTTATTGGAAAAAGGCATCTCTAATAAATTTAGCGAACACACAAATGGTATGGCTTTGGCATTGCATATTGCAGATGAAGCGCAAGGGAAATCAATCGTCCAAAAACTGCTGGCCGATGAGCCCAATCTATTCATCAAAAGGGAAAGCGGAATGACCATCGTCACTCCTGCCCTGTCCTATTTTTTGCACAAGGGTATTGCCCAATACGGTCATGTGGATGCCTCATTTGATTTGCTTCGTCGTAGATTCGATCATATGCTGGCTCCTCAACACAATGGAACTTTGTGGGAGGAATGGTGGCTGGATGGAACGGGAAGAAGTGGGAAATTCGACAAACGGGTCACCCGCTCCGATGCACAAACCGAAAGTGCTTTTATGCCCGCACTATTTGCAGAATTTCTTTTGGGCGTAAGACCTTCAATGCCGGGAATGAAAGAAATGACGCTGAGGATTCCTCAAACTGAAATTAAAAAAATAGCATCTTTGATCCCTTCTCCCTTGGGTGAGCTTTCGATCCAATGGGATTTGAATAAAAATCGAAAAAGACGACTGAATCTTGAGGTTCCCGCTGGGATGGAAATCAAACTGGATTTGAATGATGTCGATACTGCAAACAGAAAATCTATTGAAATTAATGGTAAGAAAATCTTACTGAAGGAAAATCAAAAATTTCAATATCAGCTCCCATCGGGTAAATGGGAGCTGGCTTTCTGAATTATTTAAGTTCTAACTTTTGTGTTTTTCCGTAACCCTGACCTCTGACTTTTTCAAAGGCAGTCAACATTTCTTGAAGTTTTTCGGGCTGACTCTCTGCCAGATTGTTTTGTTGGCCGATGTCTTCAGCAAGGTTGTACAATTGGAAATCGGAATCGTTACCCAATTCGATCTTCACCCTGTCATTAGAAGCAGGACCTTTGTAGGGGGGAATCATTACCCAACTCCCCTTTTTGTATGCCGTTCTTGAGGTCGCTTCGATGACCAATTCATCCCTCCCGTCGTTGGAATCACCCATCAGAAGATCCATAAGAGGAAGGCTGTCATCGGTTCTGACATCGCTTCCTACCAATTCGGCCAAAGAGGACAACAGATCCAATTGGCTTACCATAGCATCAGAAACACCGGGTTGAATTTTTCCTTTCCAATAAGTGAAAAAGGGTACGTGGGTTCCTGCCTCAAAAAGACTGTATTTTCCGCCACGGAAAGGCCCCCAAGGAGTATGGTCGCCATTTTTGACGTCAGCGTCATCGTAATAACCATCGTTCAATACGGGACCGTTATCACTGGAAAAAATGATTAGTGTATTCTCTAAAATGCCTTCGGCTTCGAGGGTTTTTTTCAACTCACCCAAACACCAATCCGCTTCAACAATAGCATCTCCTCTTGGGCCCAATTCAGAAATCCCCTCAAATCTGGGGTGGGGAGTTCTTGGCACATGAGGTTGTTGCATGGGATAGTATAAAAAGAAAGGCCCGTTTTTGTGTTTTTTGATATAGGTTTTAACACCGTTTAAAAAATGATCAGCCATGTCGATATCGCTCCATTTGGCTGCTTCTCCCCCTTTCATGAAACCAATTCTGGGAATCCCATTGACAATACTGCTGTTGTGTCCGTGGTGCCACTTCATGGTCAACAATTCGGGATTGTCCAAACCAGTTGGTTCTCCCTCAAAGTTCTCTTTATAACTCACTTCAATGGGATCATTGGGATCCAGCCCAACGACATTTCCATCCTCGATATAAACGGTGGGAACCCTGTCTTGTGTCGCTGCTAAGATGTATGAATAATCAAATCCCAGCTGGTTGGGGCCGGGAGTGACCAGCTCGTTCCAATTGACATTTCCTTCACCCAATCCCAAGTGCCATTTCCCGATGATGGCGGTTTGATAGCCTTCACTTTTTAGCATTCTCGGTATGGTCATCTGGTCAGTGCCGATAATTAAAGGCGCTGTTCCTGGTAAAATTCTGGCTCTTTTTTCACGCCAAGGGTAAATCCCTGTCAACAGTGCATATCGACTGGGCGTGCAAGTAGCGGAAGTTGCATATCCATTGTTGAATCGCATTCCAGCCAAAGCCATCTCATCCATGTTTGGCGTTTTTAATTTTGTAGCTCCGTTATAGCTGACATCTCCATAGCCCAAATCATCCAAATATACAATGATAATATTGGGTTTTGTGGGTGCTTCTTTTTGGTTGCAGGAGACAAAACCTAAGGTTAAAAATAAAACTAACGGGATCAATTTGAACTTTAAAAACATAATGGTCTGATTGTATTTTGTTGACTCGCCAAATTAGTGATTTATAACTATTTTAGAGAAAAATTTTATCAAAACATGAAAAAAAATAAATCGAAAATCTTAATGATTTTTTCATTGGTGGTGTTTGTTTTTACCTTTTTGGGTTGCGGTCAAAAACAAAAGAAAGTCGCTGAAAAAAACCACCCCAATGTGATTGTAATCATGACCGATGATCTGGGCTATGTCGATGTGGGATTCAATGGCAGCAAAGACATACCCACCCCCAATATTGACCGCATTGCCCAAAATGGAGTCAAATTTACCAATGGATATACCCCCTA
>Ga0115572_10000438_pt1 | contig 35307 bp, 38 predicted proteins | sample COGITO_mtgs_1206_FD_88681 | JGI IMG/M metagenome (GOLD analysis project Ga0115572, IMG submission 88681) | Pelagic marine microbial communities from North Sea - COGITO_mtgs_120607 | ecosystem: Environmental > Aquatic > Marine > Epipelagic | place: Germany:Helgoland, sampling site Kabeltonne... | reverse complement strand
TTTATATGCGATATTTCTAACTATCGTCATATTATTTGTTTTTATGTTTTTGTTTATCATATACTAGCTAATATATCAGGATAAATAGATTAGTACAGAGAAAAATGGTAAAAAAGCAAATTATTTTGGTTAAAAAAGGGTTGATTTACTTGACTTTTTTACTTTTTTTGTTCGCCATTTGTTCTTGTGCTGTAAAATCGTGTAAAATTAGGCCAGATTTAGAGAAAATTGGCGATTCAGCGTTGAAAAATAAAGAAAATTTAACAGAAACGAATCTACAACACGCAAATGTGAGTTGTAAATACTAATATAAATAGAATCATATGATATTTTGTCAAAATTGCGGACACAACTGCCACTGTAATGAGTATTGTTGGCAAAAATATGATGAAGCTGGAGAAACTTTGTGTTGTAGAAACTGCAGACACGAAAATAATAATGAAAAGGAAAAAAATAATGAGTAAAATGAGATTATACAAATTTTGGAATGAAAATGGTGATGAAAAAGAAAAAGAAGCGATGAGTTTGAAGAAAGCAGTAATAGCTGTACAAGGTGACTACAAAGATAAGTTTATTAGCGTTGAATATGTGAGTAAAAAAGGCAAACAAATCAGTCAATCTGTAGAAATACCAATGGGTAGAAAAATTAGACAAGCATTAATAATAGAAAAGAAAAGAGCAGCACTTAAAGCGGCCAGAGAAGCAGGTAGATAATGGCAAAATTAGCAAAATCATTTGTAGCGCATGAAAGAATGCCAAAAAAGACTTCTCAAGGTAATCGTAAAGGTGTTAAATTTAGTTCAATGAACAAACATAAGAAAAGATCGTTTAAATTTTACAACTCACAAGGAAAATAATGTTAATAGGTGAGTTTGTCATTAAAAGAAATGGCAAATTAGAGAGATATAATAAGTTTGATGATATACCAAATAGTTTTGAACACTTAATATCATTTAAACCTGATTATCCACCTGAACCACATACTGAAGAACAACACAATCAAATGTCAAAGTTTGATAATTATTTAAAGGAGTTAATGACCCGTGCCAGCGATAACTAGAATAGGTGATGCAGATGTAGCTCATTGTTCAGGAATGACAAGAGCGGCTGGATCGCCAAATGTATTTGTTAATAGTATAGCAATATCTCGTCAAGGAGATAATAATACAGGTCATTTATTGCCTGGTGCTCCTTGTCCTTCACATTCAGCACCTATTGCGACAGGTTCAACTACAGTTTTTATTAATGGTAAAGGTTGTGGTCGTGTAGGTGACGCAATATCTGGTTGTACTAGTGTAGCGGCAGGTTCTTCAAATGTCTTCGCTGGTTAGTGTATAAATATTGGTATGCCTAGTTATAGTGTAGAAAATGTATCAAATAATAGTAAGAGAGCTACTAGAATCTACAAAGATTTGGATTTAGATTTTGGAAGAAATCCTGTGACTGATGATGTTAATAAGTTAACAGATGTTGAAGCTGTAAAAAGAAGTGTTAGAAATCTAATACAGACTAATCATTTTGAAAGACCTTTTCACCCTGAGATTGGTGGAAATGTTAGAGCACTTTTATTTGAACCAGTATCACCCTTGACAGCTCTTAATTTACAGAGAAAAGTTGAAGAAGTATTAAATAATTTTGAACCAAGAATTAAGTTAACACAAATTATAGCAAGACCTAATATAGATGGTAATAGTTATGGATTGGTTATTAAATTTTTTGTTATAGGCATTGCGCTACCCGTAGTAGTAGAAACATTTTTAGAAAGATTAAGATAAGATGGCAAGTAATAAATTAGAAGTTTCAGAATTAGATTTTGATAATATAAAATCAAATCTAAAATCATTTTTACAAAAACAAGTAGAGTTCCAAGACTATGACTTTGAAGGTTCTGGTTTTGCTGTTCTATTAGACTTACTTGCTTACAATACACACTACTTAGGTTTCAATGCTAATATGTTAGCAAATGAAATGTACCTAGATAGTGCTGATATTAGAAAGAACATTGTATCATTAGCAAAGATGTTAGGTTATACACCAACATCACCTAAATCACCTACAGCAACAATTGATTTTACAGTAAATAATGCAACTGGTACAAGTATTACTGCGAATAAAGGTACAACATTTACAACTACTGTTGGTGGTACTGTTTACAATTTTATTACAAATGAAGATCATACAATTACAGCAGTAAATGGTATTTTTAAATTTTCAAATATAGATTTATATGAAGGTACTTTAATTACTTTTAAATATACAGTTGATACTTCTGATCCAGATCAAAGATTTATTATTCCAAGTATTAATGCTGATACAACAACATTAAAAGTAAAAGTTCAAAATTCAATATCAGACACTACATCATTTACTTATACACTTGCGTCAGGTCTTACGGAATTAACGGCAACATCAAAAGCTTATTTCTTACAAGAAGGTGAAGATAGTAAGTTTGAAGTTTATTTTGGAGATGGAATTATAGGACAAGCATTGGCTGATGGTAATATTGTAATACTTGAATATATTGTAAGTAATAAAGCTGAAGCAAATGGAGCTTCTTCATTTACACTATCAGGTAATGTTGGTGGATTTACAGATGTCAGTATCACAACAGTTTCAAATGCTCAAGGTGGAGCAGAAGCTCAATCAAAAGAGTCAATTCGTTATAATGCACCTTTACAATATTCAGCTCAAGATAGAGCAGTGACTACTAGTGATTATGAAACATTGGTAAAAGAAATATATCCAAACGCACAATCAATTTCAGTATGGGGTGGCGAAGATGATGAAACTCCTGTGTATGGAGTTGTTAAGATTGCTATTAAAGCAGCATCAGGTTCCACATTAACAAATACTACAAAAGAAAGTATTAAAACACAATTAAAGAGGTATAATGTTGCTTCAGTAAGACCTGAAATTATTGATCCTGAAACTACTTCAATTATTTTAACTTCTAATGTTAGATATGATGAAAAGGCTACTACAAAAACATCAGCAACTTTAGAGTCAGAAATATTAAATAGTTTAATTACATACAATTCAAATACTTTACAACAGTTTGATAGTATGTTTAGATATTCAAAAGTTATGGAATTAATTGACGATACAGATAAATCTATATTATCAAACATCACAACTTTAAAAATAAGAAAAGAGTTTACTCCAACTTTAAATTCGTCAACAAAATATGACATCTATTTTAGAAATGCTTTATACAATCCTCACTCAGGTCATAATGCATCAGCTGGTGGTATTTTAGAATCTTCAGGATTTAAAATTACAGGTGATACAACAAATGTATATTACCTAGATGATGATGGCGTTGGAAATATTAGAAGATATTACTTTGTGGCCGCAGTTAGAACATATGTAAATAATACACAAGGTACAATAGACTATACTACAGGACAAATTACAATAAATTCTTTTAGTGTATCTAATGTTGAAAATATTAGAGGCGCTACTTCAACTTCAATAGAATTAACGGTTAAGCCTACTTCAAATGATGTTGTTCCTGTTAGAGATCAAATTTTAGAAATAGATACTACAAACTCATCAATCACTGTCACAGCTGATACCTTTGTTGGAGGTTCTACTGATGCTGGTGTAGGATACACAACAACATCTAGCTACTAATGGCAACTTTTAAAGATAAAATATCCAATCTAATTTCTAGTCAGGCACCAGAGTTTGTATTAGAACAACACCCTAAATTTTTAGAGTTTGTAAAAACTTACTACACTTTTATGGAGTCTGCTGAATTAAGTGTGACATCAGTACAAACAACTGATGGTATTTTATTAGAAACAGAAACAAATCAAACCAATGAATTATTATTAGATGGTTCAAAAATAGGTTCTGACAAAACACAAGAAGATGCAGGTTCAAAAGTAATTTTAGAAAGTTCTACTTACGGTAAGTTTACTAGAGGTGAAACAATTACAGGTCAAACTTCAAATGCTACTGCAACAGTATTAGGTGAAGATTTAATTAATGGAAGATTATTCATCACAGCGCAAGATAAGTTTGGTATTGATGAAATAGTTGTAGGTTCTTCATCTAACGCAAGTGCATCTATTAATAATTATAAACCTAATCCAGTTCAAACTATACAAGAATTATTAAATTTTAGAGATCCTGATAAAGTTATTTCTAATTTTTTAACTAAATTTAGAAATGAGTTTTTAAATACTTTACCTGAAAATTTAGATTCTAATGTTAATAGACGAACCCTAATTAAAAATGTTAAATCACTTTATAGAGCAAAAGGTACAAGTAGAGGCCATGAGTTATTTTTTAAATTATTATTTGGATTAGAATCTGAAACAATATATCCTAGAGAAAATCTTTTAAGAGCATCTGACGGTAAGTGGGGTACTAATAAAATTCTGAGAGCAATTGCTACTGTTGGTGAAACATCAGATTTAATTGGTAGAACAATTATAGGTATAACATCTGAAGCATCGGCAGTAATAGAAAATGTATTTAAATTTCAAATTGGTTCGGAAGAAGTCACAGAATTTATACTTAATGAAGATACTATTGTAGGTACTTTTTTGGTAGATGAAACTATTAGAGGAACAGCTTCTGATAGTGATGATACTTTTATTAAAGCAGTAATCACAGGTATACCTTCTTCTATTAGTATTACAAATCCAGGTTCTTTATATTCATCAACTGATAGTGTTGTTTTAAGTGGGGGTGGTTCAGCAGCAGTAGTACAAGTTGACTCTGTCGCTAGAGGAAATATTACAGATTTTATTGTTGAAAGTGGAGGTAGTGGTTATGAAATAGGTGACGATATAATTTTCACAAATACAGACACGGGTGGTGGATCCGCAACAGCAAAAGTTTCAGTTGTTAATGGTGGTATTGCACCAGAGGCTAATACTTCAGGTATGAGTGCAACTGATCACATTGTATTTGAAGATGAAACTACAAAAGGCGATATTTATGCAGGTAATAAAATTGTACAAGAAAGTGCAACTGGTACAGGTGATATTACCGATATTAGAATTATAAATCCAGGAAGTAATTATCTATCACTACCTAAAGTAGAAGTTGATGATACTAATGGATCAAACGCTGAAGTTTATGTTTATGGTTCTCAAATAGGTAGAATACAAAGTATAAGAGTTATTGAATCTGGAGCAAACTATGAAGAAAGTCCAACACCACCAACTTTACTTTTACCTAGTGCTTTAGTAATAACAAATGTATCTGGTAGTTTTGTGACAGGTGAAGTTGTGACAGGTATTGACTCAAGTTCTACTGTTGTGACTGGAAATGTTGTATCGTATGATACAAATTTAAATCTTTTAAAAATATCTCATGCTACAGGAACATTTGCTGAAAATTCTGCCTTTACTACTGCTGGAGGTGCTAATGGTATTGTACAAAAAAATAATTTAGGTTCAGCAACAGTCACTATCGGTAGTGTAGTAGATACTGATGGAAGTTATGTAAACCAAGATGGCCATTTAGATGAGCTTGCTATGAGAATACAAGATAGCTTATACTACCAAGATTTCTCTTATGTTCTTAAGGTAGGTCGTACAATTAACGATTGGCGAGATAGTTTCAAACAAACAATGCACACTTCTGGTTTTTATTTTACTGCTCAAGTAGATATTCAAACGCAAGTAAATGCTGAATTAAGATCATTTAGAACAATTAACTCTGGACTTGATTATGATGGCGTTCAAGGTATTATCAATACTCTATTCTCTACAATATTTGGTAGAAGATTAGGTACTACAACCGATGGTACAACTTTGCGGGTAAACGCTCAAGATGGAGTTGATCCAGACTTTACAGATTCAACAATGTCTCCTTTTGATAACTCAACTAGAGATATTACATTAAATAAAGAAATAAGATTCATATTTCAAACTAAACCTAAAACAACAATAAGAGATAATACTACAATATATGGTGTTGGTTTAGGACCAAATATGAAAACATTATCAGGTTTAATCTTAAATACTCATTACGCAAGTCAAATACAAATACAACAGTTGAATAATTTAAGATTAACAGGAACACATAATATAAACATAGATGGTGAATTAAACCAATTAAGTGACTTTGACTTTAAACTAAAAACGAATTTTGCCATGCCTTCAGAGATATGGATTAAAGATAACGATAGTTTTGATGAAGGCCATATTGGTTTTGACACAAATACGATAAGTTTTGATGCGGCATAAAAATGATTATAAATAGTTTAAACGATATTATTGTCACAGTAAATGATAGAGTTTTAGAAGAAAATAACGATTACATATTTGAAAAAGGTAATCTTATTTTTACTAAAGCACCCGAACCTAATGATAAAATATCAGTAAAGAAAAGAATAGAAAATGGCAAAACAAACAATTAATGTAGGTACTACGGTTAATGACGGTACAGGTAGTCCAATTCGTACAGGTGGCCAATTTATAAACGCAAATTTTACAGAAGTTTATAATGCTTTAGGAGATGGTTCAACAATCACTTTTAACTCTGCTACTGTTGCCTCACTAACGGGTGTAGAAACATTAACTAATAAAACTATACTTTTAGCGAATAATACTATAACAGGTACTACGGCAGAATTTAATACTGCTTTATCAGACAATTCGTTTGCCACTTTAGCAGGTACCGAAGCACTAACAAATAAAACATTTAATACTACAAACACATTCCCAGCATTAAGTTTGTTAGACGAATCTTCATCAGCTGGTACAGTATCTTTAGGAGGTACATTACGAATTAATGGTGATTCGAGTATAGCAGCAGCTGTGTCAGGTAGTACATTTACTATCTCTTTACAATCCGGTATTGATGCTACTAAAATAGCAGACGGGTCAGTATCAAGTACAGAATTTCAATATTTGAATGGAGTGACTTCAAATATACAAACTCAAATTGATGCAATATCTGGAGGATTACCTTCTCTTATCGCTGCGATAGCGTTAGGATAGTTTAAAAACTTGTATAAATATGAATAAGGAAAAAACAAAATGCCAGCAATAATAACAAACAAATTCAGACTTCATAACGCAGAACAATTTTATGAGTCTTTTACAGAAACTGCTTCAAATACTTACTATTTAGCAATAGGAAGACCTCAATCTTTTGGAACAAAAACAAGAGGTGATAGTAGAACAGTAAACGAAGGTTCTGATAGTTCACCACTAACTCCGGTAGATTCTATTGGAGATGAGTTTCATTATTTTAACGATCTTTTAGCAGCTAAAAAAATTGCTGCTTCGGATATTCAGTATGTAATACCAAGAAGAAACTGGGCAACTGGTACAGTTTACGATTATTACAGACACGATTATGGTAATAGAATTACTGGTGGAACAACTGTACAAGCAGCAAACAGTGGTGCTACAACATTATGGGATTCTACTTTTTATGTAATGAGTTCAACTTACAATGTTTACAAATGTTTAGATAACAATAGTAATGCTACTTCAACAGTAGAACCAACAGGTACTTCTACATCTATTCTTACAACAGGAGATGGTTATAAGTGGAAATATATGTACACTCTATCTGCTTCTCAACAATCAAGCTTCTTATCTACAGATTTTATGGGAGTTGGTACAAATTCAACTGTTTCATCTGCTGCAGTTGATGGAGGAATACAAATTGTTAAAATTAAATCGGCAGGTTCCGGTGCCACTGTAAACAGCACACATACGAGTATAGCTATTCGTGGTGATGGTACAGGTGGATTAGTTTCAGTCACAACTGCAGCAGGTTCAGTATCAGCTGTATCAGTGACAAATATAGGTTCAGGTTATACTTTTGGATATATTAGAAATGCTGATATAGTAGCAGCTGGTGCATCTGACTTAGCAGGTGCTGAATTAGATTGTATAATTGAACCAAAAGGTGGACACGGTTTTAATAGTGTAAACGAATTGGGTGGATACTTTGTAATGATGAATACAATTTTTGAAGGTTCAGAAGTTGCTAATTCAGGTGACTTTACTACTGCAAACGATTTTAGACGAGTTGCATTATTAAAGGATCCTCAATCTGGTGGTTCTGCTGCAACAGCAACCACTTTAAGAGCAACAAAAGCAATTCTACTAACATCTAGCTCTGGAAATTATACAGTTGATGAAGAAATAAATCAAGCAACTACTGGCGCAGTCGGTAAAGTTGTAGAATGGGATTCTTCTAACAAAATTTTATATTACATACAAACAAGATTTAATGATGAAGGTGTTGACGCTAACGGTAATTTAACAGCGTTCTCTGGTACTAATACTATCACAGGACAAAGTTCAAGTATTACTGGTACTCCTTCAAGTTCTACAACAACTGTAGACAATGTTGCATTTACCAGTGGTTATAATGGCGGAGAAATAGATGCCGATGCGGGTGATGTGATTTATGTAGAAAACAGATCGCCAATTACAAGGGCCGCTGACCAAACGGAGAATGTAAAATTAATAGTTGAGTTTTAAAGGAAGAATAAATGCCAAGTCCAACTGACTTTAACCTTTCGCCTTATTATGATGACTTTACAGAGTCAAAAAAGTTTCACAGAATACTTTTTAGACCGTCATTTGCAGTACAAGCGAGAGAGTTAACACAATCACAAACAATCTTACAAAATCAGGTTGAAAGATTATCTGACCATTTCTTTGAAAAAGGAACAATGGTAATACCTGGTGAGATTGGTTATGATTTAAATTACTATGCTGTAAAATTATCAAGTATTGCCAGTGGATTTACATTATCAAGTTTCAGCGTAGGTGATATTTTAACAGGAGGTACTTCTGGTGTCACAGCAACTATTATAAATTCAGTTGCAACAGACGGAACAGATCCAGATACTCTTTATGTAAAATATAGTACAACAGGAACAGATAATGTAGCTAATACCTTTTCAGATGGTGAAACTATTACATCTAATGCAGCTACTCCAGTTTCAGCTGTTGTAGATACAACTGCTACAGGTTCTGCTGCTGAAGTTCAACAAGGTATTTACTATATAAATGGATTTCAAGTTCAAGTAGATAATCAAGTTGTAATATTAGACAAATATACTAATACTCCAAGTTATAGAGTAGGTTTAACAGTCACAGAATCATTTGTGACACCAAATGACGATACAAGTCTAAACGATAACGCAGCAGGTTCTTCTAATGTAAATGCACCTGGTGCTCATAGATTTAAAATTCTATTAACTTTAGCTAAAAAAACATTAACTTCAACGGAAGATGCAAATTTTGTAGAGTTGTTAAGACTTAACAATGGTATACTTCAAAATCAAGTTAGAAATACAGAATACGCAATATTAGAAGATACATTTGCTCGTAGAACATTTGACGAATCAGGTGATTATGCTGTAAAGGATTTTGATTTAGATTTAAGAGAAAGTTTAATATCTGGTGATAATAGAGGTATCTATACAGCTGTTCAAGGTGGCCTTGAAACACAATTTGCTGCTGGACTATCTCCAGGTAAAGCATATGTTAGAGGTTATGAAATAGAAACAATTGGTACAACATTTGTTTTAGCAAATAAAGCTAGAGAATTTGATAGTCAAAACAATTTTAATACAAGATTTGATTTAGGAAATTTTGTTAATGTCACAAATGTTTATGGTTCTCCTGATATAGGTTTTGTGACTGGTGATATAGAAGCATTTAAAAAAGTTAATCTTTATTCTGAAGCAACAAGTTCCCGAGGTACAGAAAATACAGGAGCAGATTCTTCTATAAACACAATAGGTAGAGCAAAATCAAAAGGATTTGAATATTCATCAGGTACAGCCACAAGTAATATATTTGCAAGTGGTTCTTTAACAGGTGCAGTTTACAAACACTATCTATTTGACATTAATATGTTCACACATTTGAACATTACCACTGCTCAAGCATTTACCACTGGTGAAAAAATTACAGGTAGTACATCAAGTGCTACTGGTACTTTTGAAAGTATTTCTACAACCGAAAGTCAAGCACTAAATGCATTAACATCAGCATCTCCTGGTGTAGCAACGATTTCAGGTGGTCACAATTTCAAAGAAGGTCAACAAATTACTTTTAGTGCTGTGACAGCTGAAAATAACTCGGTTGCTATTACAACGAGTGATGTATTCACAGTAAGAAATCCATCTGGAACAACTTTTGAATTATATGAATCTGATGGAACAACTGCTACAAATATTACTGCATATACTTCAGGAACAGTAGTTCATGGTGTTGCTATAGTATCTAGTGTCAATGGTACTTTTGTTGCTGGCGAAACAATTACAGGTGGTACTTCAAGTAATACTGCGGCAATACAATCAGACGCAGTAGGTTTTACTGGAGTTTCGGAATTTGATTTTCCAAGTGTTAAACAAGTTGGTATGGCAGGTTCTCCTACATATACATCAGACACTTCACTAGATTCTACAAGTGGTGATAATAAAATTTTATCAGGAACTTTAGACATAGGTTCAGGTTCAGCAAATGTTGTAGGTATTAGTACAAAATTTACAACAGAATTAAAAATAGGAGATTCTATTTCATTTACAAATGATAGTGGTAATACAGAAACCAAAATTGTTGAAGCAATTGTAAGTAATACTAGTTTAACTATATCAACTGTTTCTGCTGCAGCTTCTACAAAAACAATAGCAACAAGAAGAAGAGCAATATTAAAATCTAGTGAAAAAAATATTTCTATATTTAAATTACCCTATTCAGCAATTAAAACATTAAAGACTGAAGCTAATTCAGGTATAACAGATACTAACTTTAATGTAAGAAGAGCATTTACAGCAACATTATCATCAAACGGTGACGCAACTATAACTGCTGGTACAAATGAAACATTTAGTGGTTTATTAGAAAAAGACTTTTCGGTTTCAATAATGACAACAGGCGGAGGTGGTTCTGGTGCTGTTGGTGATGTATTAAGTTTGACTGGAAATAACCATGAAGGAGATCCAATCTTTGTATTAGGAGGTTCTCCCACAGGTAAAACTTTAACTTTTGATTTTGGTACAAATTATCAAGGACATAAAATTAAGATATTAGCAACAATAAGTAGAAGTGTTGCTGGATCAAAAACAAAAACTTTAAATTCAAATTCTACAATACAAATTTCAACAGCTGCAGCTGTAAATAAACAAGGTGGTATTGCTTTAGCTAAAGCGGATATTTACAAAATTAATAATGTTTATATGGCAGCTGACTTTAGTACAGACGCAACTTCTAGTGATACCGATATTACAGATAGATTTAGTTTGGATAATGGACAAAGAGATAACTATTATGATATAGGAAGAATAGTTTTAAAATCAGGTGAATTAGCTCCAACAGGAAGGATATTAATTGATTTTGATTACTTCTCTCATGGTTCTGGTGATTACTTTGATGTAGACTCATATACTGGTGTTGTAGCTTACGAAAGCATTCCAAGTTATGTTTCTGATACAACAGGTGAAGAATATGAATTAAGAGATTCTTTAGATTTTAGACCTAGAGTAGATGACGCTTCAACAATTAACTCTGGTGGACAAGATCGTTCTTTTGATGGTACTGGTTCATCTACGGTTGATGTAGTTAAATTTAATTCAGATGTATCAACAGACCACGAATATTATTTACCTAGAATAGACAAAATATTTTTAACTAGAGAAGGTACTTTTAAAATAGTAGAAGGTGCTTCTGCTTTAGAACCTCAAGTTCCAAAACCACTTGATGGTGCAATGCATTTATTTACATTAGAAATTCCAGCTTACACTTTATCAACAGATGATATTACAATTAAAACAGTTGATAATAAACGTTATACTATGAGAGATATTGGTAGATTAGAAAGTAGAATATCAACTTTAGAATATTACACTCAGTTATCTTTATTAGAAACACAAGCACAAAATTTACAGATACAAGACGCTAATGGCTTTGATAGATTCAAAAATGGATTTATTGTGGATAATTTTACAGGTCATAATATTGGTGATGTGGGAAATATTGATTATGCTGTATCTATGGACATGGCACAAGGTGAATTAAGACCAACATTTAATGAAGATGCTGTACAACTTATTGAAAGAGATGATGATGGTACAGCTATTGTTGCCACTGATAGAGCAGCAGCAAATTATCAAAAAACTGGTGACTTAATCACTTTACCTTACACAGAAACAACTTTAATAGATCAACCATTTGCAAGTAAGTCAGTTAATGTAAACCCATTTGAGATTTTTACTTGGTCAGGTAATATTGAGTTAACACCACCAACAGACGAGTGGAAAGAAACTAATAGAGCGCCGGAATTAGTAATTAATCAAACAGGTGGATTTGATACTTTAGTTTCAGGTTTAGGAAATGCTAGTTTACAAGGTATAGAAATAGGTACCGTTTGGAATGATTGGCAAGATTTTTGGTCAGGCACTCCAACAGATGTTTCAAGTAGAGATGTTTCCGGTAATATACGATCGGGTAGAAGAGTCTTTAGAAGAACTGAAATTACTACAGAACAAACTGTTGCTCAAACAAGATCAGGAGTAAGACAAACATTAGTTCCTCAAGTTGTTAGAAATACAATAGGTGATAGAATTGTCAATGTAGCATTCGTTCCATTCATAAGAAGTAGAACAATTACATTTAATGCTACTCGTATGAAACCAAATACAAAAGTTTATCCTTTCTTTGATAATATAGATGTATCCGCTTATGTGACGCCAAGTGGTGGCTCTTTAGGTGGTGCTGTTATTACAGATGCAAATGGTTTTGCTACTGGTACTTTTGCCATACCTGATCCTACAAACAACTCAAATCCTAGATGGAGATGTGGACAAAGAGTTTTCAGATTAACAACATCATCTACAAACAATTTAACTTCAGAAGTAGAAACTTCAGCAGAAGCTGAATATATTGCTAAAGGTTTATTAGAAACTGTACAAGAAACTATTATTTCTACAAGAGAGCCTAGAATTGAAAGACAAAGTACAGTAGAAAACAGAACAATTCAAAGAACAAGTACAAGAGATGCTACAAGAACAGTTGGTTGGGTTGATCCCCTAGCGCAAACATTTATGATTGATGATACAGATGGAATATTCATAACTTCATTAGATTTATATTTTGGTTCAAAAGACACAAATATTCCTGTGACTGTACAAATTAGAGAAGTTGTAAATGGCTATCCTGGACAAAAGATTATTCCATTTTCAGAAAAAACTTTAAATCCAAGTTCAGTAAACATCAGTACTGATAGTACAACTGCAACTACATTTACTTTTGACAGTCCTGTTTATTTACAAGAAAATACAGAATATTGTTTTGTAGTTCTTGCTAACTCAAACAAATATACTGCGTTTGTAGGTAGATTAGGTGAAACAATGTTAGATTCAGATAGAACAATATCACAACAACCTTACGCAGGTGTTATGTTTAAATCTCAAAATGGTTCTACTTGGACTGCTGAACAAAATGAAGATATGAAATTCAAAATGAAAAGAGCAGAATTTAGTAATGTCACAGGTACAGTCACATTATCAAATGATACTTTATCAGCAAAAACTCTTAAAAACAATCCATTAAGAACAACTAGTGGATCAAAAGAAATTACAGTTTATCACCCTAATCATGGTATGCATGGAACAAGTAATAATGTCACAATTGCTGGAGTTGGAAGTGGTACTTATAATGGTCTTGCTCATAGTGATATTAATGGTACTTACACTACTATTAAAGATATTACTTTAGATACTTATGTTATTACTTCACCAAGTTCTTCAAATGCTACTGCTTCAGGAGATGTTGGTGGTACTACAGTGACGGCAACTCAAAATAGATTATTTGATATATTAAATTTAAGTATATCAACTATGCTAAATCCTGGAACAAATATTACTTATAACATAAGACCAACAACAGGTAAATCTGTACATGGTTCTGAATCAGAATTTAGTTTAACATCAGCAGCTAATGCCGTTGGTGTTGTAGCAAATGATAATATATACTTTACAGCACCTCAAATGGTTGCAAGTGAGATAAACGAAACAAATGAAATGTCAGGTAATAAATCATTATTAGTAAATATGGATTTAACTACTACAAATACAAAACTATCGCCTGTGTTAGATATACAAAGAATTAGTGCATTTACAATTCAGAATAGATTAAATAGTCCTACAGTTTCAAATACACCTAACTTTGTTGCTTGTACAAAAAATACAGGAACATCATGTAGTACAAAATATATTACAAGACCGATTGTTTTGGAAAATATATCTTCATCTTTAGATGTTAGATTAACTTCAAATGTTAGATCAAGTTCTAGTGTTGAAGTTTTTTACAGAGTGACTAGTTCAGAAGAAGTTAGAAATATAGAAGATTTAGATTTTACACCATTCAATGCAGATGGTAGTGAAGATATTACAATTACCCCTGCTGAAGATGATAGTACATATAAAGAATACAAATATTCAGCAAGCGGTATACATGACTTTACAGCTTTCCAATTAAAAATAGTAATGAAAGGTACAATATCATCATATCCTCCAAAAATTAGAGATATGAGAGGTATTGCTTTAGCAGTATAATGGCTAGATTACAAGTTCAAGGTTTTGAAAGTTTAATAAGAGATACGAGCTCAAACGGTATTATTAATACAAATAAAACTGAATACCAAGTTTATATGAGTAGAGTGAGAGCAAGAGAAAAACAAGGTGATGAGATAAGAAGTACTGTTAAAGAAATAAATAATTTAAAAGCAGAATTAAGAGAGATTAAAAGTTTAATAACAAAGGTATTAGAGAAATAAAATGGCTTTAAAAAATGTAGCAACAACAGATACGCTTAATACATTTAGAACCACATTTAATGGTTTAGCGGTAGATACAGGGGATTTGAATAATCTTACAACTACGGCAAAATCTAATTTGGTATCTGCTATTAATGAGGCTGCCGGATCAACTAATAACTTTATTATTAGAGATGAAACTTCAAGTGTACAAACTGTTAATGGGGGTGATACTCTTAATATAGTTGGTAGTGCTGGTGTAGCGGCAGTTGTATCATCACCGGAAACACTAACAATTTCACTAGATTCTACAATTACAGGATTGACGAGTATATCATCTGCGACAATTACAGATGGAACATTATCAATTAACGCAGGTTCAATAACGAGTGCCGTAAATATCACTGGTTCTGGAACTGCTAACTTTACCACAGATGTACAAGTTAATAGTGTATCGGTGGCAACAAAACCCTTTGCTATAGCACAAGCGATAGCTTTAGGATAAATAGATTATAAATAGTACCAGGAAGAATAAGATGTTTTTATATAGTGAAATTACTTTTAATTCCGGTGTATTAAGTTTATAAATAATAACATAAAGGAAACAACAAATGGCTAATGATTTTAAAAGATTTGCAAAACCAAATGTAGGAACATCTACTGGTGCATCAGGAGATGCGATCTATTCAGTCCCAGCAGGAGCAGGTTCTACAGCGCTAGAAGCTATCGTTATTGGTATTTCAGTTTGTAATAAAAACTCAGCTGAAAGAACAGTAGGACTATTTTTAGATAACGAAGATGGTACTAACGATGCTTACATAGTAAATGGACTAAAAGTTCCAGGAAATACAACAGTTGAGATAATGCAAGGTAATAAGATAGTTCTAACAAACGATGGTTCAAATGCCGATGTTTTAAGAGCTGAAGCTTCAGCAGGTTCATCAATTGATGTAGTATGTTCAGTTTTAGAAGACGTATAATAAATTTTTAAGGAAGATTAAAAATGGTTAGATATATTAATGGTAAAGATAGACCAACAGAAATAATTACAAGAGCGCCTACTTGCGATGGGTCTACTGTAGGATTTACAATCACTCAAGGTATGACAGAAGATAAAGTGATAGTCACTTTAAATGGCGTGACTCAATCAAAGTCAGACGACTTTTCTATTTCTGGAACAACATTAACAATGGTAGTGGCACCAGAATCTACTGACGATTTAGTCATTAGAGAAATGCCAGTATAGAGGGAATTATGGCAGGAAAAATTAGAAATACAAATTTAAATAATTCAGTAGTGACTGCTCAGTCATCATTGAGCCAAGGAAATGTTGCAACTGACGACCAAGTATTAGTGTTTGACACTTCAGGAAGCACTTTCAAAAAAACAAATAGTTCAAATATTGGTATTCAACCACCATCAGTATCTGCTATTACTCCTACTTCTGTAGCAAGAGGTGATGGTACAGGTAATGTCACTTTTACAATTACGGGTACAGGATTTAATACTGGTACAACAGCAAAATTAATTACAAATGGTGGAGCAAATGTTGCATTTAGTAGTGTCACAATTGACTCTCTTACACAATTGACAGCTGTATGTGCTAGATCAAACTTTTTAAACGCAAACGAACCTTATGATATTAGTGTCACTAATGGAACAGGATTAACCGTAATATTAGCAAACCAAGTTAATGTAGATGGCGCTCCAACTTTTGTGACTGCATCTGGTTCTTTAGGTTCTACTAGAGGCGGTGGAGATTTTATAATTGAAGCTTTTGATCCAGAATCTGGAAGTGATCCAGGGTTTGAATTAAAATCTGGTTCATTCCCTCCAGGAATGTCAATTACAAATGTTGATTCGGGAAGATGTACAGTTGGTGGAACAATATCACCCACGCCAACAAGTGATACAACTTATAACTTTGTAATTAGAGCATTTGATGCTGCATCAAATGAATCAACAAGAGCATTTTCAATAACAGCTAACGGCCCATCTTATACATCATTTACATCTGATGGTACATTTAGTGTACCTTCTGGATTAACAGCAGTAGATGTATTAGTAGTCGCTGGTGGTGGAGGATCAAATGGTTTAACTGGTCCACAAATTAATAACCCCGATCACCAAGGAAATAATGGTGGTGGTGGTGCTGGTGGATTAATATTTATGCCAGGATTCCCTGTGACACCAGGTGGAACAGTTGCAGTGACTGTCGGTCAAGGTGGACCAAACGGTAGTTCTGGACAAGATTCAGTATTTGGAACATTAACTGCTGATGGTGGCGGAAACGGTAAAGTAGGTTTCTACATTATCGGATACCAACCAGGAACACCAGGTGGTTCTGGTGGTGGCGGAGGCCGAGGAAGAGATTCTGGAGGTCCTGCAGGTACTGGTCAACAACCAAGTCAACCAGGTAATTCAGGAGCATATGGCTTCGGACAGCCTGGTGGCTCACAAGGTGGTGGGGGCGGTGGCGCTCAACAACCAGGTGGTAATGGAACTAGTGGTAAAGGTGGTGACGGAAGAGCTTATACAATCGCAGACGGTACAACTTCAGTCATATACGCTGGTGGCGGTGGCGGAGTATCTGGTGTAGGTGGAGATGGAGGCGGAGGACCAAATCCTGCTCCTACAGTTCCAAACCCTAAAGACGGTTTAGCCAATAGAGGCGGCGGTGGTAGAGGTGGTACTCAATCATCTGGTCCAGAATTTGGTCCAAGATCAAGTGGTGGTTCAGGTATCGTAATCGTCAAAACATAATCAAATTAAAAAAGGGCGTCTTTATGGCGCCCTTTTTGTATCATATAAATACTTTAGTATTAACTATTAAGGAGTGATAACAATGACAAGTGAAGACAAAGTAGAAAAGGTTTTTAATCAGGACCTATTAAATAACGAAGATTTATTAAGAGTAGTAAAAGAAATAATTTCAGATTTAGAAAAAAGATCCAACATACCCGCAGGTATGATTGCACAAGAAATCAAAGCAAAATATAAGATAACAGATATTCCTGTATTGGATATGGAAACTAATGTATGGCATCAATGTACTAAAGATATACAAGGTTTTACACCTCAAGTACAAGGTTGGAGAATTGCATCAAAACCAGAAGGTCAAACAAAAGTTCCTTTGGGAGCTTATACAGTAGATTTTGAACACGGTGAAGCTATAATTAAAAGTATTATTGAAAATTATAATAAGTTTATTACAAACAAAAAATAGTTTTTAAAACTATAATTGATACTATATTAATTATGCAGAATTTCAATTCTTACTATTTCTTTAAATCAGCTTTAACACCAGAACAATGTAAAAAAATTATTGATTATGGTGAATCATTATTAGAAAAAACTAAAACTGAAGGTAAAAGTACAGCAGCTGTCACCTTTGGTAAAAATCACAAACAAGCTTTTGAAGAAAAGGGTACCCTTGTAAAACCATTAGGAGATAAAACACACGAAGATATATCTAAAGAGTTAAAAGTTTTTGATGGTACAGTTGAAGAAAAAACTTATGTGAGAGATAGTGAAACTGCTTGGTTTAATGATCAGTGGGTATATGATTTAATATGGCCATTTCTTACAGAAGCAAATGAAAAGGCTGGTTGGAGATATGATTTAGATTTTGGAGAAGACTTCCAGTTTACAAAGTATGGATTGAATCAATTTTATGGTTGGCATTCAGATGGCGGAGGTTGTCATTTTAAAACATATAAAAGATTAATTCCTGGTGTCACTCCAATTGATAAAAAAGGTGATTATGATAGTATCTATACTAAAAACCCCAATCTTGTAGGTAAAGTTAGAAAAATATCTATGACTATTAATCTCAATGTACCAGGACATTATGAGGGTGGTAATTTAAAATTTGATTACGGTCCTCATGTAGGAAGTGGAAAAAGATTTTATGAATGCGAAGAAATAAGACCACAAGGCTCTATTATATTTTTTCCTTCATATACATATCATCAAGTCACTCCAGTCACAAAAGGAACAAGATATTCTTTGGTATTGTGGATATGTGGAAAACCTTTTAGATAATATGAATAGAGTTGATATAATAGCGGATTTAAAAAAATTAAAAGAAAAAAAATCTTTTATAAGTAAACCAGAGTTTAGAAAGATAGCTATAGATCATATTAAACAAGTAATTGGTCCAGAAAGAATATATAGTGATAGGAGTATATGTTCGTTATTAGCATCTGCTTACTTAATGGTAGATGATACTGAGGTAAAAGAGTTATTATTAGAATCTATATGGATGGCTTTAAGAATGAATACTGCTATACATAGGGAAAAACCTTGGTTTAAAGAAAAAGGAAATAAAATGACAATAGAAGATGAAAAAAGTTCTATAAGTCCAGCAAAATTTTTTAAAGAAAACAGTTGGGCAAAAATAGAAAATGTGATAAACCCTGAAGTTGCTAAACTATTGTATCATCATATACAACTAAGTGCAGTAAGGTTAACACATTTAGATAATTACTTAGGATTTGGAAACTATAATACAGACTTGTGGGGTTCATTTACTGACAAACAAGCTCCAGGAGATTTTAGTAGATATGGTGATCCTATTTTTGATGCGTTATTAAATATATTAACAAAAAATATGGAAAACCTTACAGGACTGGAATTAATACCAACATATTCATACCATAGACTTTATACTAGAGGTACAGAGTTGACAAGACATAAAGATAGACCAAGTTGTGAAATATCAACTACTCTTTGTTTAGGATATGATAATTCAAATATAGATGATAAAAAATATCCTAATTGGAGTTGGCCTATGTTTGTAGGACCAAGTACAGGAGAAATGGGTACAGAGGGATTACCTATTAAGTTAAATCCAGGAGATATGATTATATACAAAGGTTGTGAAATAGAACATTGGCGAGAGCCACTTATGAGTAATAATCATGCACAAGTGTTTTTACATTATAATGAAAAAAATGGTAAAAATAATATTTTATATGATGGAAGAACCACATTAGGATTACCTAAAGATGAAACAACATTAAAGTCACAAGGGAACGAAAGTACACCTAATAAAAATCAAATAGTATATTAATGAATAAAATTGATTTTGAAAATCGTAAAGATATACCTCAATCTTGGACTATTAAAACCATTAAAGATAATCCAATGTTTCCTTTTGTATTAGTAGATAATTGGTATACTCCAGAAGAAGAAAAAGGTATATGGAGTGAGTTAGATTATTATTCAACTAATCCAATAGAAAGAGCAGAAGGTGGAGTTGTTGCTAAAGATAATACTGGAAATTCAAAAGGAAAACATCATAGGTTTTATTTAGATAATATTTATTCTGAAAATGGTAGAGAACAATCTAACATTTTAAATTGTACCTATAAACAAAAAACATTAGAATTACATCATAAAATAAATGAGTGTGGTCATTATGCTAGATCATTTTTTTCATCAACAGGCATAACCTCTTTTGTTTCTTATTATGAAAACAATGACCATTATGATACTCATTTTGACTCTTATCATTGGACCAATCTAATATGGTTTTTTAGAGAACCTAAAAAATTTGAAGGTGGAGATTTAGAGTTTCCTGAATCAAATACAAAAATCACTTTAAAACATAATAGAGCAATTTTATTTCCATCTATGTTTTTACACAAATCTAATCAATTAAAATTTAATCAACCATCTGATATGAGAAATGGTAAATACACAATTACACATTTTTACTTTGCCAATCCAGAAATAAGATGAATACTATAATGGATTATAAAAAATTTGAGTTGTTTCCTGTACCTGTTTATCAATCAAAAATAGAAGTATCAGATGAATATATTAATTGGTGTAAAAATGTAGAATATGAAAGAATGAAAACAGGTAATGGTTGGATTTCTAAAAATAGAAAAATATTAGATACAACAGAAATTAAAAGTGATATAATAGATCATATAAACATTTATGTTAGAGATTGGTTAAGGGTACATTGGAATATTGAATTTTACTTAACTTCATCTTGGCTAGTAAAACATGAACCAGGTGATTGGGCGCAAATGCATCATCATGCTAATAGTTTAGTTAGTGGAGTATATTATCTACAAACACCTGAAAAATCTGGAAGTATAAAATTTCATAAGTTTTTTAATAAAAATCTATTTGATGAATCTTTAAGGTTTGATTATATTGATGATAATTTTGTGAATGCTGAAAGTGTATCTTTTGAAGTAAACAAAGGTGATGTATTATTATTTCCTTCTACTTTATCTCACTCAGTAGATGAAAATTTTAGTAATGATACTAGATATTCGTTAGCGTTTAATGCTTTTGTAAAAGGACAATTTGGAAAAGACGAATACAAGTTAACCCTTTAATATGAATAATTTTGTTCTAACTAAAGATAATATTTTTTCTGAAATAGAGTGTAAAGATATAATAAATTTTTGTAAAAACAAAACAATAGAGGGTGATTTTAATTACTTGAATTACAAATGTTATGATTTCCCTAATTCACATTTTCTATTTGATAGAATAAAAACACTAATACAAGAATATAAAACCAAATACCCTGAAATTGATAAAACTGCTTCAATATGGGATTTAACTAGTTTAAGATTTAAACATTTTGAACCAGGTAAGGGATACACCGATTGGCATTCAGAACATTGTCTATCTAAACCCGATAGAGTATTAAATGTTCAAATATATCTCTCAAACCATAATTGTGGTACTGAGTTTTTTAATAACGAAGTAATACAATCTAAAGCGGGTAGAGTGACATTTTTTCCATCTTATTATACCCATACTCATAAAGGCCAAATATGTCCCGATAATAAAGATAGATATATAATAACAGGTTATGTCACTTTTATTAAAAAAGGACCAGACGAAGACTAAATATACTAATAAATATAACATATGGCATCAACAACGAATCTAACAATTGATCAGGGCGCAAGCTTCTCAAAAGAATTGACGGTAGAAAACAGTGATGGAACTGCTTTTGACTTGACTGGCTATTCTGCTGAGGCAAAGATGGCTTTAGGTTATGCGTCAACAAGAACAAGAATAAATTTAACAACAACAATTAATGCTGATGCGACAACCGGTAAGATTACTTTGACTTTGAATGCAGATCAAACTAATGCATTAGACGCACCTGCTAGATATGTTTATGATGTTGAAATATTAAAAACTGCTGATAGCACAATTACTAGAGTTTATGAGGGAGTTATCACAGTAAGTCCGTCCGTGACTAAATAGCTATATAATAATAACGAGAGAGAACAATTAATGTCAAAAGATTTAGAAAAGTTTTTTAAGCAACTAGCAGACGACAAAGATGCTTTAAAAGCTATAAAATCTGAAGAAAAAGATAATGAGATATTAGAGTTAATTGAAGAAAAAAATAGATTACAAGAAGAAGTAAAACTTCAACAAGATAATCAATTACGAGAATTACAAAAAGAAAAAAAGTCATTAGAAGTAGCAATACTATCAGAACAACAAAAACAAGAAAAACTTAAAGCACTATTTAATCTACCTAAGTTTGATAATGTTGTTAAAGATAAAACTAAAACTACTACTAATGAAGACAAATTATTAGACACACTAAAAGACTTAACAAGTGCTGTTAACACATATCAAAAAGAAGAAATTAATAAAACTAATATTACTGAGAACGACTTTAGTAAATTTATTGAAACAAAATCTACAACAGGTCTAGTATCTGAAGATTTAATAAACAATGTTAGACAAGTTATCAATAACAAAACAACACCTATAAGAAGTTTACAACAAGATAGAATTGTTGATGGTAGTAGTTTAGATATTTCAAACAAAGACGATATTATAAAACGATTAACTGACCATGCACAATCAATTAAAGAAGATATTGAATCAGGCGATACTAGTTTAGAAAAACTAACATCAGAATTTAGTAGATTTAAACAATTAACAACTTTACAATTACAATCTATAGGTGGTGGTGGTAGTACAAAAATATCTAACATGGACGATGTGGATATTTCAGCTCAAGCAGATGGTTATGCTTTAAAATACAATGCATCAACAAAACAATATGACTTTGGTGAAGTTGCTAGTGACCTAACAGCAGTAGATCAAAATATTATACCAGACGCTGATGGCACTAGAGATTTAGGTTCAACTGTAAAAGCATTTAATAATGCATATTTTAAAAATGTTTATATAGAAGGAAGTACATTAGAAGTAGATACTGATACTACATTAAAAGGTGACACAGTTATTGGTGTTAATACTGGAGATTCAACAGAAGATACAATCAGTGTCACAGCAAGATTTATTTCAAATTTAGAACCATTAACAACATTGACTTATGATTTAGGATCACCCAACAGAAGATGGCGTGATATTTACTTGTCAGGTAATACGATTGACTTGGCTGGAGCAACAATTAGTGGTGATGGAACAGGACAGATATTGATTTCTTCAAGTGGAGTGTCTTTACCTGCTGGTTCAACAGTAGGTACTCATTCTATTGCGGAATCAAACGCTGTGGGTATAGCTACAAAAGATGTAAAACTATTCACACAAGCGGGAGGTTTAGTGACTGCAGCAGCCACATTTACAATGGCAGCAGGGTCTTCAAATGCATCAGTATTTACCGATTTTACAAAGGCAAACGGAACTCAACAATCAAAATTTGAATTGTTTAGTTTCTAATAAAGAATACATATAAATAGATTAATAGGAGAATAAAATGAGTTCAAAAGTACCAATAAGAACCGTATTTGATGACGGTGGTAATGCCACTGGTCTAGCAGAATACCAAACAGGCGAATTTATACCTTTAACACATGGTGGTATAGGTGCTTCTTTGGCTATCGGTTCAGCAGGACAAGTATTAAAAGTAAATAGTGGTGCTAGTGCACTAGAATTTGGCGCAGTTGAAGCAATCGTTAATATTGATGGAGCGACAGATTTAACAGGTAGAACACTTGTGGACACTGATCTATTTCTAGTTTCAGATGGTGGCACAGAGGGTAGAGCAACATTAGCTCAAATTAGTGCAGGTATAAAAGCTACAGCTGAAACATTAACTAATAAATCTATAAGTGGTGGTACAAATACTTTATCAGCAATACCTACAAGTGCTATAACTTTTTCTGGTTCTACTATTACAGGAATAACAAGTTTAGATAGTACAGCTCTTTCAGTAGGTGGTACAACAGTGGCAACTCAGCCTTTTGCTATAGCGCAAGCAATAGCTCTAGGATAATACTTCAATACCTTTTTAGTAGTATAAATAGTAGTAATTAGGAGATTACCATGGCTGAGCCAGCAACAAGAGAAAATTTAAAACAATACGCTTTACGAGCTTTAGGCAAGCCTGTCATAGAGATTAATGCTGATGACGACCAATTAGAAGATAGAATTGATGAAGCATTACAGTTTTATCAACAATATCATTATGATGGTATACGAAGAACATATCTAAAGTATCAATACACACAAGCAGATTACGATAGAATAAACGCCAATACTAGTGAAATCGCCACAAAAAATTCAGTCACTACAACATGGCAAGAAGGTAATGGATTTATAGTAGTTCCCGATAGTATTATTTCCGTTATTAATATTTTCCCATTTTCAAGTAAAGGTACTTTGAATTTATTTGATGTAAGGTATCAATTAAGATTAAATGACCTTTATGATTTTTCTTCAACTTCCATAGTTAACTATGATGTCGTTATGAGGCATTTAGATTTTTTAGACCATATACTTGTAGGTGAAAAACCTTTAAGATATAATCAAAATGATAATAGACTATACATTGATATGGATTGGAAAAATGATTTACAGGTTGGTGAGTTTCTAGTTATAGAGTGTTATAGAAAATTAGATCCATCAGTCTATACAGATGTTTTTAACGATATGATGTTAAAGAGATATGTCACAGCGTTATTCAAAAAACAATGGGGCGCAAACTTATCAAAGTTTAATGGTGTTGCTATGTTAGGTGGTACAACACTAAATGGTCAACAAATATTTTCAGAAGCATTAACCGATATTGAAAGACTTGAAAAAGAAATTAGAGATTCGTTTGAAATGTCACAACCGTTAATGATAGGTTAAATGATATGGCAGTTAATCACTACTTCCAGGGTGGTAAAGGTATCGGCAATCAATCTGAAAAAAGATTATACGAAGATTTAATCATTGAAGGATTAAAAATCTTTGGACAAGATTGTTATTATCTTCCAAGAACATTAGTTAATAGAGATTTAATTTTAGGAGAGGATTCTCTTTCTAAATTTGATGACTCATATCTATTAGAAATGTATATGGAAACAACTGAAGGTTTTGCTGGCGAACAAGAGATAATAAGTAAGTTTGGTTTAGAGATTAGAGAAGATACTACATTTATGCTTTCTAAACGAAGATGGAAAAACACAGTTGATAATACAGCAACTATTATTCAAGGAAGACCAAACGAAGGTGATATAATTTATATGCCTTTGATGAATAGTTTTTTTGAAATACAATTTGTTGAAGACCAAGAGCCATTCTTTCAATTAGGTCAACTACCAGTTTACAAATTAAAATGTACTCGTTGGGAATATAGTTCAGAAAGACTAGACACTGGTGTTTCAGATATAGATAGTGCTGAAACCAAATATTCATTAGATCAATTACAATATCAAGTATCATTAGAAACAGCTACTACTGCAGGTGATACAGATGCTGGCTCAGGAGCTTTAAGACTAGAAGTAGATGGTACCAATGGTTCAGCTAATTATGTTATAAATGAAGAATATAATGTACAAACACAATCACCGTATGCTGATAATTTAGATTTAGATAGTGCGGCAGGATTTGATACAGCATCAGCGGCTGATGATATAATAGATTTTACAGAATCAAACCCATTTGGAGATATAGGAATATAATATGTTTGGAACTTGGTTTTATAACGAAAGTATGAGAAAGATGACCATTGCATTTGGTCAACTTTTTAATAAGATAGAAATTAAACGATCAGATGCATCTGGTAATGTAGTTCAGGCTATAAAAGTTCCTTTAGCATATGCTCCAAAAGAAAAATTTTTAGTAAGATTGGATCAACAACCTGATTTAGAAAATAGAGAATTTGCTATTACTTTACCTCGTATGAGTTTTGAGATTTCAGCTATACAATATGATGCTAGTAGAAAGTTAACTAGAGTACAAAAGTTTAGACGAGTAAAGACAGGAACTGATGGTAAAATATTAAATTTCAACTATACACCTGTACCTTACAATATATCATATAATTTAAATGTATTTACAGCAACTGCTGAATCAGGATTACAAATTGTAGAACAAATATTACCATTTTTTCAACCTGATTATACTGTCACTATAAATGCAATTCCTGGATTAGATATTAAGAGAGATGTTCCTATTGTTTTAAATAGTGTTAATTATGATGATAGTTATAGTGGAGATTTTACAACAAGAAGAGCTGTTATATACACTCTACAATTTACAGCAAAAACATATCTATTTGGTCCAGCATCAACTCAAAAAGTTATTAAAACTGTACAATCAGATGTTTACACAGACACAGATATAGCTAATAAGGCAGTAGAACAGAGAATAGTTATTACTCCTAATCCAACAAGCGCTGACGCTGATGATGATTTTGGATTTACTACAACAATTACTGACTTTGATAATGGTGGTTCTAGTTAACAACTAAATAGTTTTTTATATTATGGAAAATTTTATATATACATTTCAAATACAAGATACTTCTGTCTGTGATGATTTAATAGAGTATCATAAAAAAAATACAGAATTTAAAGATTTTGGATATTCCGGTGCAGGTCCACATGGAGCTAAAATAGATAATTCTGTAAAAGAATCAGTTGATGTTTTTGTTCAACCTTATTCAAAACACCCCACTATAAAAAAATACTTTGAAGAAGAAATAAAAAAAGGTGTACTAGATTATAAACAAAAATATGAGTTTTGCGATATGCCTTTTCAAATAAAAGAACCTATGAATATTCAATACTATCCTCCTGGAGGTGGTTTTAAACAGTGGCATTATGAAAGAAACTCTTATGTACATGATGAATTGAGTAGAGTTTTGGTTTATATGACATATCTAAATGATGTTGATAATGCTGGAACTGAATGGTTATATCAAAATTTTAAAACTGAAGCAAAAAAAGGTTTAAGTGTAATATGGCCAGCAGAGTGGACACATACTCACAAAGGTATTGTATCAGAATCACAAGAAAAATATATTGCTACGGGTTGGTTAAACATGACGCTTAGAATGGAAACAAGGTAGTGAAAGAAAATATAAAATTATTTGCTAAAGTTTCTACTACCTTATTCACTTCTATATTAAATGATGAGCAGATGAACAATAGTATAGTAGAACAAATAGATTTACAAGGTGATAGGCAAAAATATAGAACAAATGTTAAAGCACAAATGACAGATTGGAATATGATTGATAAACCTGGATTTAATTCTTTAGTAAATATTATTTGTAATAATGTAAAAGAAATTTCCATGACAAAATATAATATACCCTTTAATCCTATTATTAATGACATATGGGGTATAAACTATAAAAAAAATGATACTACTTTGGAGCACGATCATTGGCCATCTACATTTTCATGTGTGTATTATATTAACCCACCGAAAAATTGTCCTAGTTTAATTTTTTCAGAATTGGATTTTCAATTAAAACCTAAACATGGATTATTAGTTATTTTTGAAGGTTGGCTTAAACACTATGTACCAAAAGTAGATTTTGAAGGAAGTAGATATACTGTATCCTGTAATGTAGGGTATCATAAATAATAGTATGACAAAATTAGAAGATAAAGTAAATGAAATTTTAGGCATTGATTCAAAACCAGAAGCTGAAAATCACATTGTTAAACAAGAAATTAAACCACCTGTTCCTCGTAAAGAAGATGTTAAAAAACCAGATGTGGATAATGACTACAAGTATAGTAGAGAGAATTATTATAATCTTATTGAAAGAGGACAAGAAGCAATTGAAGGAATACTAGATGTTGCTAGAGAAGGACAACACCCTAGAGCCTATGAAGTCGCCGGCGCTTTAATTAAGAATGTTGCTGATACAGTTGATAAACTACAAGACTTACAAAAGAAACTAAAAGATTTAAAAGAATTACCAAAGACAGCAAATGCTCAAATCAAAAACGCTTTGTTTGTTGGTTCAACAGCTGATTTACAAAAGATGTTAACTAAAAAAGATGAAACTACTAAAAGCAAAAACATCACACCACAAAAAGACGACACTAAAGATAAGTGATTTAACTTACATAAAGTATTATGAAGAACATAATGTTAAATTAAATCAAGGTGTTGATATAATTAAAGATATTATGAAATATCCAATAGAAGTTTTTAAACATCAAATAAGTAAGACACAACGATATGGTGCTGGTGGCAATCTATACAAAGAAAAACTATATAGTGTAGTAAAAGGAAATCAAAGAGTGACACAAGCTGTAAAACTTGGTTATACTCACATAGAGGCAATTATTAATGACTGATGCTTATTTGGGTAATCCCAATCTTAAAAAAATTAACACACCTGAAGAATTTACAAAAGATCAAATTATAGAATATCAGAAGTGTGCTGGAGATCCAATTTACTTTATGGAAAACTATGTTCGTATTGTATCACTTGATGAAGGTCTTGTCCCTTTTAAGATGTATGACTTTCAAAAAAAGATTGTGCAGACTATACACGATAACAGATTTACAATTTGTAAACTACCTAGACAGTCAGGTAAATCAACTACAACTGTTTCTTATCTTTTACATTACGCTTTATTTAATCCTAATTCTAATATCGCTTTACTTGCTAACAAATCATCTACTGCGAGAGATATATTAAGTAGATTACAATTAGCATATGAAAATTTACCTAAGTGGATGCAACAAGGTGTAATCAATTGGAACAAAGGTAATATTGAATTAGAAAACAAATCAACCATAGTTGCTGCTGCTACATCTTCAAGTGCTATTCGGGGAGGTTCATATAATATAATATTCCTTGATGAGTTTGCTTTCGTACCAGCAAATATTGCTGAGCAATTCTTTAGTTCAGTTTATCCTACAATTTCATCTGGACAAAAAACAAAAATGATTATTGTATCTACACCGATGGGTATGAACCAATTTTATAAACTGTGGACTGACGCAGAGAACAAACAAAATGACTATGTACCTATTGAAGTACATTGGTCAGAAGTTCCTGGTAGAGATGAAGCGTGGAAAGAGGCAACAATAAGAAATACAAGTCCTGAGCAGTTTCAACAAGAGTTTGAGTGTGACTTTTTAGGTTCAGTTGACACTTTAATATCGGCTTACAAAATTAAGAATACACCTTATATACCAGCGTTAGAATCTAAAAATGGATTACAAATGTTTGAACGACCTAAGAAAGATGGTTTGTATGTATGTACAGTTGATGTAGCCAGAGGCTCTGGAAGAGATTATTCAGCATTTACTATCATAGATGTTGGACAAGTTCCATATAAAATAGTAGCGACTTATAAAAATAATGAAGTCAAACCTTATATATTTCCTAACATTATTGAACAAGCATGTAAAGGATATAACGAGGCACATATACTTGTAGAGGTCAATGACTTAGGTCAACAAATTTCAGATGCCTTACATTATGAGTTAGAATATCCTAATGTTTTGATGACTACTCAAAAGGGTAGAGCGGGTCAAATACTTGGAGCTATGTTTTCTGGTCGTGGTACATCATTAGGAGTTCGTATGACAAAACAGATAAAAAAGGTGGGTTGTGCGAATTTTAAGACGCTTGTAGAGGGTGATAAACTGATTGTCAATGATTTTAACATCATAGAAGAAATGTCTACCTTTTCTCGTAAAGGATCCTCATGGCAGGCAGATGAGGGACAACATGATGATTTAGTTATGTGTTTAATTATATTTGGTTGGTTATCTAATCAACCGTACTTTAAAGAATTGTCAAACTCTAATATCCGTAATCAAATGTATATAGAACAACAAAATTTAATTGAACAAGATATGGCACCTTTTGGGTTTGTAGATAACGGAGTTGATTCAGTTGAAGGTGAGGAAACTATTGACGAATATGGTACTCGCTGGTATCCTGTCGTAAGAAAGGGTCAATAACCGTAGATTCAGGTTATTATAAATATCTACAACTGAAAATATTTAAATATGGGCGTAAGAAAACTTACGAGTTTTGAAAAATAACATTATAATTAGCTAATTACAAAGAGGAGAAATAACCTATGGCATTTCAAGTATCACCAGGTGTTCTCGTACAAGAAAAAGACCTAACAAGAATTATTCCAGCAGTATCAACATCAATTGGTGCTATTGCCGGTGAGTTTAGACAAGGTCCTGTTGAGGAGATTATTTCAATTTCTTCTGAACAAGAATTAGTAGAAACTTTTGGAAAACCTGACTCAAATAACTTTGAGCACTTTTTCAGCGCTTCTAACTTTTTACAATACTCTAATGCTTTAAGAGTAGTACGAGCTACCCAAACATCATTAACTAATGCGACTGCTAGTGGATCTAGTTTGTTGATTAAAAATGATGAAGATTATAATACAAACTACAGTACTGGTCAAGGATCAGTAGGTACATTTGCAAGTAGAACAGCAGGTCTTTGGGGAAACAACATATTAGTTGCAACCTGTCCATCTGCTACAGCTTACGAATCTATATCTGCTTCATTAGTAAATGAAGACTCAACTGCTGTTGCAGTTGGAGACACTACTATTGGTGTTGATGACGATTCAGCATTTAATGTAGGAGACATTATCTCATTTTCAACTTCTGCTAACACAGAAGACTTTGACGATGGAGATGAATATAGAATAACAGCAATTGCTTCAGAACAATTAACAATCGTTCAACACCCTAGAGGTGCTGGAGGATTAAAAAGAGCAGTAGTTGATAACTCAAAAATAAAAAGAAAATGGAGATATTACGATCAAGTTGATGGCGCTCCTGGAACTTCACCATATGTATCTGAAAGATCAGGTTCAGGTGATGAAATCCATGTAGTAGTAGTTGATGAAGATGGTGGTATTTCTGGTACACCAGGAACTGTTTTAGAAACTTATTCAAAACTTTCTAAAGCATCGGACGCTAAATCTCCTCAAGGAGACACTAATTACTATCCAACAGTAATATTCAATAAATCAAATTACATTTATTGGATGGACCACAACACTGCTGGAACTAATTGGGGCAATGCCGCATCTGGTACAACATATACAGCTGTTAACACTCCAACATCAGAAGCTTTATCTGGTGGTGCGAATGGTAGTGCAGCAACTGACGCTCAAAAGAAAACGGCGGCAGAGTTGTTCCAAGACGCAGAAACAGTAGATGTAGGTTTAATCATCGCTGGTCCTGCAAGTGCAACTCACATTGATAACTTAATCACAATCGCAGAAAACAGAAAAGACTCTGTAGTATTTGCTTCACCAGAAAGAGCTGATGTAGTAGGTATCACAAACTCAAACACACAGAAGAACAATGTAATTTCATTCTTTAATGCAGTTAGATCATCTTCTTATATCGTATTTGATAGTGGATACAAATATACATACGACAGATACAATGATGTTTACCGTTATGTTCCCTTAAATGGTGACATTGCTGGTTTATCAGCGAGAACTGATTTGGTTGCAGACTCATGGTTTTCACCTGCTGGATTAAACAGAGGTATTATCAGAGGCGCAGTTAAATTAGCGTTTAACCCTACTAAAGCTCAAAGAGATGAGTTATACCCAGCAAGAGTTAACCCAGTAGCAACTTTCCCAGGTCAGGGAACTGTACTATTTGGTGACAAAACTGGACTATCTTCTCCAAGTGCTTTTGATAGAATAAATGTAAGAAGATTGTTTATTGTTTTAGAGAAGGCAATATCAACTGCTTCTAAATTCCAACTCTTTGAGTTCAATGATGAATTTACTAGAGCTAACTTTAGAAACATTGTAGAACCTTTCCTAAGAGAAGTACAAGGCAGAAGAGGTATCACAGACTTTTTAGTAGTATGTGATGAAACTAACAACACAGGCGAAGTAATTGATAGAAATGAATTTATTGCTGAGATATTCATTAAACCAGCAAGAAGTATCAACTTTATCACATTATCTTTCGTTGCAACTCGTACTGGCGTTTCGTTTGACGAAGTGGCTGGTGGGTAAGTTTAGAAAAGGAGAAATATAAACAATGCCAAATATAAATGACTTCAAAGCTAAACTTGCAGGCGGTGGCGCAAGAGCCAATCAGTTTAAGGTGACAATGCCTTTTCCTGGTTATGCCCAAGTTGGTGGAGAAATAGAAGAACTAGCGTTTTTATGTAGAGCAACATCTATTCCATCTATGGAAATAGCAAACATTCCTGTAAGTTTTAGAGGAAGAGCTGTTAAAATAGCTGGAGACAGAACAATCCCTAGTTGGTCAGTCACAGCATATAACGATACTAACTTTAAGTTAAGAAATGCCTTTGAAAGATGGCAAAACGGTATCAATAATATGACTGATAATGAAGGATTAACAAATCCTGTTGACTATCAAGTAGATGCGTTCCTAGATCACCTAGATAGAAACGGTAATACTGTTAAATCATATACTTTAAGAGGTTGTTATCCGACTACAATCGGTGCAATTGCTTTAGACTATGATGAACAAACTACAATAGAACAATTTGAAGTGACGTTAGAGTATCAATACTTTGAAACTAACACCACTACATAACAAATTAATAGTTAAGAGGGGGAACAAAACCCCCCTCTTAAAACTATTATAAGTAGTAGTAATATATTATAGGAGATTATCATGGCTGAATTATTCGGCTTTAGTATTACAAAGCTAAAAAAAGTTAACGATCCAAAACAAAGTTTTACTTCTCATCAAGCAGATGACGGTACACAAACTGTCAATGCTGGAGGACACTTTGGTTCATATATGGATATGGAAGGTACTGCCAAAACAGAGCAGGACCTAATCAGAAGATATAGAGAAATTGCTATCCACCCTGAGTGTGATATGGCAATTGAAGATATTATAAATGAAGCTATTGTTGCGAATGAATTGAAAGACGCAGTAAGAATAAATGTACAAGACTTACCATATGGAAAAGATGTACGAAGAAAAATAGAAGACGAATTTGTTGAAATTTTAAGATTATTAAATTTTAACACAAGAGGACATGACATATTCAGAAGATGGTATGTTGATGGAAGACTATACTATCAAAAAATTATTGATAGAGAAAGTCCTAAAAGAGGTATTACCGAATTAAAGTATATAGACCCTCGTAAGATTAAAAAAATTAGAGAGATCAGAAAGAAAAGACCTGATAATCCACTGCCTTCACAATTAGCAAATAATTTATCTATCATTGATGAATTTGTTGAATATTATTTGTTTAATGAAAGAGGTTTGTCTGGTACAACTGGTACCGGTGGTATTAAAATAGCACCAGATACAATTGCATTCTGTCCATCAGGTTTGGTTGATCAGAATAAACAAATGGTATTGTCTTACTTACAAAAAGCAATTAAACCAGTAAATCAATTAAGAATGATTGAAGATGCAGTTGTAATTTATAGAATTGCTAGAGCACCTGAAAGAAGAATATTTAAAATTGATGTAGGTAATTTACCAAAAGTAAAAGCGGAACAATACCTAAGAGATGTTATGGCAAGATACAGAAACAAACTTGTTTATGACGCAAACACAGGTGAGATTAAAGATGATAGAAACTATATGTCTATGTTGGAAGATTTTTGGCTACCAAGTAGAGAAGGTGGTAGAGGTACTGAGATAACAACATTACCTGGTGGACAAAACTTAGGTGAGATGGCAGATGTAGAATATTTTAGAGCAAAACTATATCGTTCTCTTAATGTTCCTGTGAGTAGATTGGAGGCTTCCCAAGGTTTTAATATTGGAAGAGCTTCAGAAATTACAAGAGATGAATTAAAGTTTACTAAATTTGTTCAAAGATTAAGAAAGAAATTTACTGAACTTTTCAATGATATTTTAAGAACACAGTTAGTTTTAAAAGGTATAATCGCTGAACAAGATTGGGTAAATGTAAGAGATTCAGTACAATATGATTTCTTACAAGATGGACATTTTGCTGAATTAAAACAAACTGAATTGTTAAGAGAAAGATTAGCATTGGCAAATGAAATGAGAGAATACATTGGTAAATTCTTTTCAGTTGAGTATATTAGAAAAAATGTATTAAAACAAAACCAAAGAGAAATAGAAACAATGGATAAACAAATTGTAAAAGAAATTAAAGATGGTATTATCCAGGACCCTACGGTTCAAGTTAACAACAACAATGATGAGGTAATTTAAAATGAGTGATGAAGTAAAACAATTTATAGATCAAATAGCAAACGGCGACAACGCTGGAGCTGGTGATGCATTTAAAGATGCATTAAGAGCTAAAGTAGGAAGTTCTTTAGACAATCATAGAAAAGAAATCGCAAGTAGTTTGTTTAATGGAATAGAAGCAGAAGCACACAGTGACCCTAAACCAGAAGTAGCTGATGTAGGAACATTCAACCAAGATGGTTCCGTATCAACTGGAAAAGATGGTCAAGCAGAAATAGATTTATCACAAGATGGTACAGCAGATACCATGGTAGGAGTAGATGTCAATGCAGGTGAGCAGAATAGTTAAAGAGAATCTATTAATAGATTCACAAAATTACAATAGTCTTTCGCCTAGTATGAAAGACGCAGTTAAAGATGTGTTTTTGTTTTATGAACAAAAAAAAGGCACAATAGTAGAAAGATTTGAAAGTGCAATTAAAGAAGGTGCTTTAGTACATAATTTAAAAGTTAAACAAATAGAAGATTACTTTGATAAAGAAGTAATTGAAAAATTAGGAGAGGACAAATAATGTCAACATTTATAGTAAAGGGTAGTGTTGTAAACAACCCAACTCAAAACAATATTGGCCGAGCTCAATTTGTTAGACTTGTTGCAACAGGTGCTACACAAACAATCACTGTCACTAGTGAAGACAGTACGGTTTTAGGTGAAGTTTATTTACACACAGCTGGAGATACAGCAATTATTGAAAAAGCACCAGGCGATAAGTTAACTATGGCTAATGGTCATGCTGCTGCTGTAGGTTCACCAAGAAGTTAATATGGCTGATACAATATCAACACAGATTATAACTGATACATCTGGAGTTAAGTATGTAGTTAAACTTACAAATATTTCAGATGGTACAGGAGAAACTTTAGTTAACAAAGTTGATGCATCAGCAACAACCTTTATGACTGAAGATGGTAATAGAAAAATATCTAAAATATGGTGGTCAGTAAACACTAATAACAACAAATCGTGTGTAGAGTTAATATGGGATGGCGCAACAAATGCTACTGCGTTATTGTTGTCTGGTGTTGGTTATTGGGATTTACGAACTGCTGGAGACGAAATTCTAAACAACGCAACAACACCAACTGGTGATGTTTTATTGTCAACAA
>Ga0115572_10000436_pt1 | contig 35445 bp, 19 predicted proteins | sample COGITO_mtgs_1206_FD_88681 | JGI IMG/M metagenome (GOLD analysis project Ga0115572, IMG submission 88681) | Pelagic marine microbial communities from North Sea - COGITO_mtgs_120607 | ecosystem: Environmental > Aquatic > Marine > Epipelagic | place: Germany:Helgoland, sampling site Kabeltonne... | reverse complement strand
CTTTTGACCGGCTGAAAAAAAAATCTGGCGGCGACTCAACTTTTCTATCGGCGAAAGAAAAAATTTCTATTCGCGAAAGAACTTTTGACCGGCTGAAAAAAAAATCTGGCGGCGACTCAACTTTTCTATCGGCGAAAGAAAAAATTTCTATTCGCGAAAGAACTTTTGACCGGCTGAAAAAAAAAATCTGACCATATGCGTCGCACAAAGTAGGAGGCACATGTCCACACAAAAACATGCGACTCTACTGCGAATTTGGAAATTGTCCCTGTCAATACTACGGCGGCCGCGACGACCGCTGCTCGCAGTGTGGCCATGGTGCATGCTGGCATGCCAACGACCATGGTCAGTTCGAGTCGCAGCGCCTTCCCGCGGAAACGCCACAATACATGTTTGTGTACGTGCCACAGCTTCCGACCGTGCCACCGCTGCCGGAAGCGTCGCCGCGGTATTGTCCAGAGGTCATCGGCCTTCCAGTGTAATATAACATAATCGAAACATATTATTCCACGTTTATGAAAAGCGTCTATAAGAGCAGTAAATTATTTTAACATTATGCGAGAACTATCTGTGAATAGTTTTTTATTTCTATTTTTCGCGGGTGTCGTTGTATTGATATCGTACTCGACAGAATACATCGTCGAGTACGTCAATGATATTCTCGTACCGTGTCAGCATGATTCAGTGCTTGTCGATGGTAAATGTGCCTGCGACAATACGAATGGCGTGTTTGGTGGCCAATACTGCGAGACGTGTATGTGTGGCCACTCGGGTATTTGCGCCGTGACGCCTAAAAACCGCTCGTCGACGTCGCGGTGGGCCTGCCGATGTCCATCGTCTCAAAAGTGGGTGGGCACGACGTGCGACAATTGCTACGCGACGGAACATACAGCGGAAAATTGCCGCGGCGACTGCGTGTCGTCGCGCGCGCCGCCATCCTACTACCATTCGGGTCCTCAGTGCAACACAGTGTGCATGCCCGATTCGAACAGCATGAATCTGCGCTGTCTTGAAGTCATCGCCGGCGGCGGCGTGTGCAATGCCTGCAATGGCCACGGAACATGCACGGGCACTGGGAGTTGTGAATGTGATACGGGTTGGTTCACGTCTCGTGACGGTGAACAGTGCTCTAAAAGCTGTGCAGACGCCGATATTCCTTGTGAGCACGGTACCTGCGTCGCGGTCGGTGGCGACCTGCAGTGCGTGTGTGACTCTGGGTGGTTTGGCCCGCTCTGTGACCAAACGTGTAGTGCAAATGTGACTGCAGACAGTATACCGTGCTCTGGTCATGGTGTCTGCGGCTACAACGCACAAAATAATATTCAATGTACGTGCGACAAACGACACATTGGGGAGTACTGTGAGTACGAGTGTCCAAGTTCCACAGAGGAGGCGTGTTCCGGACATGGTGTTTGTGCCTTGGATAACCAAACGGCGACGTGCACCTGTAGCGCGGGTTGGGCGTCCGACGACTGCTCATGTTCGCCGACAGCGACGTGTTCTGGACATGGTACGTGCTTCCCCGATGGAGCGTGCGACTGTTTTGACATGACGGAGCCGACCGATGCCCACTGGACCGGAAAATCTTGCGAAAAATGTCAGGATAACTGGCATGGAAGCAACTGCCAGTTGTACTGCGACGATGCGGCCAACTATACGTCAAATGGTTCTACAAACGGGCGTCGCATCGGCTGTAACAATCACGGGAGCTGCAATGTCATTGAAAAGAACATGGTGGAGCAAGTGATTTGTGTGTGTGACAATACGGACCCGGACACGTTTTGTGCGACGTGCATGCCGAAATATTACCCGGATATCCGCCTTGGAAATATGTCGGTGAATCCTTGTTCAGTAGAGTGTGACACGGCAACGTGTTCGTACTATGGCAAGTGCAATGCAAATTACAATGGTTCTAACCAGTTGTGCATATGTGACCCCGTCGTAAAGAACGGCCACGAGTTGCATACCCTGGACGCCGATAAATTCTGCTCAACGTGTCGAAACAATTGGTATCCAACAACGATGGGGTCGGAGGACCGCTGCAGCTACTACTGTGCGTCGAACGGCACTATCACCACTGAGAATGGCGTGGACGTCATCAAATTCGGCGACGCGGACTTTACGTTGCAGGGCGACGCCGACGCGCAAGAGGTGTGCGTGGCCAACAGCGAGGGATATGGTGCGGACCTAGAATTCTCCCCAGACCCCGATTGTCGCGTGTGTTCGGGCGGTGGGAAATGTCAATCGTCGGGCCAGTGCTTGTGCGACCCCGGCCATACAGGCACGTACTGTGAAATAGATTGTAACACGGTAATCATCGACGGCGTCGCGACGACATGTTCTGGACATGGACGATGCGTGCGTAACGACTTGGAACTGTGGTTCAACCCCGGGTCGAAAAGCTACCGCTGTGAATGTCAGCCTTATGACCCTTATACCACCGAGACTCGGATGCGCTTGATGAAACGCGGCTTCGAACTGGCGCCTCCGCCGTCGCCCGATTACTACGGCGAATATTGCGGCTTTCATTGCCCACGGTACAACGAAGAAATATGTGCCGGCCGCGGAACATGTACAACAGCCGTGGCGTATGACACGTACGGTCAAGTACAATGGTGTCGTAACGATACCCAATGTCAACAAAATACCATCGAAGGTGAAGTGCGCTTTTGTGCGCGTACAACGACGCCGTGGGATTCAATAGACGTCGACAGTCAGGGGGTCGTTTCTGATGTTGGGTTTTTCGGCAGTGCGGGCGCTGGATACACCGCATGCGCCACCGACCAGAGCTGTTACGAGTCGATTCTTGACATCGAGTGGGACCGTTTTTGTGTCAACATGCTTGACGGGTGGTATCCGTCGAGTATGAATACGCCCACTTGCGCATATAGTCCGGCGTGCCAGGCCGCCGTCGAGTCTTTCTTTGTCGACCCGTATGCGGGCAACAATACTTGGTGCAAGCAAGTCGAACAAGAACTGACGCCGTCAATGGATGTTTGCCACGCCGACGCCCATAAAAACGCAACCGTATACGGCGAACAATCGCAGCCTCTTTGCTACGGATACACGCTAGATTTTACATGCGGTGCCCAAGATTCGTGCATCTACGACCAAAGCTACAGTTACATTGATGAAATTGACAAGCAGTGTGCATCGGCATCCGACGAAGACTGCACGGGGGCGTGTGGATTTAATAATAACAATACGTGTGTGGTCAAGACGTATTGCCGTGCGAAGCACTGTAGAGACATCATCGATGAGAACGCATTGGAAAATATATGTCTAGATTTGGACACGCCAAAGAATTGCAGCGGGTCCCCCGAAGACTGGACCCGTACCTGTGCCCAAATCACCGAGGAACTTCAAAATCACCGCTTCGGACGCAAAGGCTACAACACAACGTCGGACGTATTCTTTTCGTGCGCCATGTACCGCCAACGAGACTATCCTCTGCGCATCGAGGCCTCCATACCCGGAAACATCGACATCACGGGCGTCGTGACGCTTGCGGACAATAAAGACGTGCACGTATCTGCGCTACGTCGCGCCTTTATCGATTCGCGCCCAGCCCTAGACGCGTCTGAGTGTCGAAATGACCTAGATGTACTGGCGCTCGATGGTTTCTGCGACCAGCATTTGAGCTACCTGGTTCCAAACGCCCAACCTACCGCCAACACGCCCTACATAGTGTACTGCAACGGCCATGTCGACTCACTGTGGTCCAGGTCTATTTTCGCTGTCAAGCGCCTACAGGCACTGCAGTTCAACGACTGTGACATTGTAAATCGCACGCAGTCGGCCAACTACCCACCGTGGACCCTCGACTGTCTCAACCGCGGCCCCGAGACGTCGGCATCTTTTGATTTGTCCCTGTACCCCGTAGACACGTGGACATCCTGTACGTTTAAAGCCGACGAAAAACTTCTCGAGTGGTCCGGCGGCGCCGCTGCGGAGCAATGTGAAGCCGGCATGCAGGCTCCGTGGGTTGAAAGGGCCCAACCGGCTCCGACACTGTGCGACCTCGGCGCTTGCCATCCAAACGACGCGTGCTATTTGTGCGATGACCCCAGTGTGACGTGCGAGTCCTCCGCAGACGTGTTTTGCGTGTCCGAATTCGGAACAAGCTGCGAATCCAACCGTTGCCAACTCGGCGGTACGTGTTCTCAAGGCAGTATGCGACTTTCCCCGTCGTACATGTGCACGTTTTCCGACCTACCGACCGCGTCGGTGACAAGTCAGGCCGATGCGTGCCACACATTGACGAAAACATATAATTGGTACGACGAATGCGCCAACCTCCCAGACGGGCAGGACTTGGCGACGCATGGTGGACCGGGGCTCAAAGCGTCGTGGACAACCACGGGATACGTGCGCGCAGAAGACGAAAATACCGTCGTGTTATCGCATCCTTCTAGTGCGAAGAACATCGGCCAGGTACACGCGATTTGGTTGCGTCAACGCGACTCGGCTGTCGAAGCTACCTGTGACGGCCGTCAAGTGCGCATTTACGGACAGGGCATCGCGGTCGTGGATGAGAAAACAATACAGCTATCCGAAGCCAATCGTACGGTTGCCCCGGATATGCACGTGTCAATGACCGACAGCTATGTGTATCTTTACGCACCAAAATGCACGTGGACCTTGGCGACCATCTACGGTTCGACCACGCTGATTACACTGCAGCTCGATGGCGAATCGGCCTTTATCGCGTTCAACGAAACGTCAGTCGATGGGCGCCGTGTCGACAACGGCGTCACATTCGACGGCGACGAGATGCAAATCGTGCGCGGTTCTTCCGCCTTGCAAAACCCTGACAGTTGTACGGTGGATGCGAGTGGCAAAACAAATTGCGCGGGCGCTAAACCCGCATTTGTTGGTGCATATTGGGACTTGGCGTTTCAAGATAACGTGCGCGTGTCTGGATGGGTGCGCAGTTTCGACATGGAACAAAAAGTCGCCAATGTTGACGTGGTAGACTCTGAACAATCACCAGTGGTGTCCATGTACGTATACCAACACGTCGTCTGGTTGAATGGGCAAAATACCGGATGTACAGTGAATCAGCAGGGGCGTTGGTGGTACTGGAGTCTCGACGTGAAAAGTGCGAGCGCGCAGACATGGGGCGTAGATTTACACATTGACGGCTGCGACCTTTACAATACAACAGTATCGAAAACGCCATCGACGTTGGAACGGCGCCATGTTGGCCGTATCGCCCCGTCTTTCCACAACATGCCGTCTACACGGCACGGTTGTCGCAGTGCCTGTCAGGGTCACGCGGATTGCGTGCAGTGGTCTCATACCCCTGCCGACAAGCACTGCTACTTGTACAGCCGCCGTTGTCACGAGGACGAAAACTGTGTGGATGGCACGCACACATTGCACGCCTTTCACCCTCACGTGCTGGCGGCCGTCAATGTCTACAATACAGCGCTCAATAGCAAAACATCGTGGACGTTACTGCGCGTCGACCCGCTTCTGTCTGTGCCCAACGACATCGCTTCGGCCTGTGCAATACCCACAGAAGACTTGACGGAAAAGTGGTCGGTGGCCTTTTCGGAGGCGTACGCGCCATTCTCGCCGGACGCGACACGCATTTGCCGCGGCTTTCGCACGCGGTGGTCGACAAGCCCGACCACTGAAGATTTGAAATTTTGTGCCGGCTACCAACAATATCGCGCGCCGGCGTCTCGCCCAGCATCGTGTGACGATTCGACATGGACGCAGTATCAATCCATGAACTGGACTGCATACTGTGGCTATCGCCAGTCTTTTGACGTCAAGGGCGACCACGTGCCCTTTATGGGCGGCCCCATGTGCCCAGGGGGGGCGTGCAGTGGTCCGAGTGCATCTGTGGACATGAACACGATGTGTCAGGTGTACGACACCATACGCGGCACTACACAATGTGTATCAAACGACTGGTATGCGTCTTGCCTGGGACGCACGGGAATGTATCGCGACTATTGCAGCGACGCCTGCGTAGAGCACATTACAGACATGTTTGCGTCTCAGGGGTTGTGTGAAAAGAGACGCGAATTGATGGATATGACAGTCTTCCCCAATAAGACGGAGACGGACATCGGGAAGAGCTGTACGCAATGCGACCTGGGAAATACGGTGTTGACGGACTTTTGCTTGCTTCACGGTGTCTATCATCGCGATAATCACATTCTCATTCCGGAACTTTCTCATTCACCTTGCGACAGCGACTGTGTCGGGTTGTTGGAAGAAGAACTGAGTTTAAATCAGTGGCGCGGATGGTGTCAGAGTCTTGCGAACAAAACATTACCTGGGGTCTGCTCGAAAACCCATTGCGACTGTGACGTTTCTTATTTGGGTGTGGCAGGAACACGGTGCGAACTGTCCTGTCCCGTCGGGCCCGATGACGGACAAGAGCTGGCCTGTTCGGGGCGCAATGGCATCTGTGTGGCCGAAAATCCCGACTTGCTCGTGGAAGACATGCGCCAAAAGACATCCGACTTGCGCGAGTATCGTAATCTGTCGAGTCGCGTCGACCTTTTACCCGTCTGGTTGAAAGGTCCGGACCCAAATATGGACGGCGTGTGCCAGTGTCAACTGGGGTCTGGATTGGCCTGTTCGATACCTTGTGACAAATGCAACAATGGTACGTATGGATACTCTCTGGCTTCGCAGTATGGTATATGCGACTCGTTTAATGGAATTTGCCGAGGACTGGCACCGTTTATGCGATATGATATTCAAAAGGCGAGTGATTTGTCACTGGCCTACAATTCGACATCGTTCAAGGGCACACAATGGGACGCGCAATATTTTCTATACGAGTCGGACGCGTCTTTGTTCCATCTTGCACTTGCGTATCTTCGAGACAAAAAGGGCGAGGGTATCGACGGTGTACCGGTGAATCGCACCATGACGTTCCGCTCGACACAGGAGCTCTACGACACGCTCAACATTTTCCGAGATGTGTGTTATATGCGAGCAAGGGATTACGAAACGCATGGCACATACTTGAATAACAGCAAAAAGGTGACCCTGAATAGTTTGGTCTTTAGCGCCGCGTCTACCAACCAAACACTCTCCAGCTTTCACACGTCACCCATTGGCAGATGCGTGGAGCTACACGTGGAAGACGGGCTGTATCTCTGTTATGCGAACGGCACATGGTCTGCCTATGATAATGACAAAAAGTCCTTGTACATGCGAGTGACCTCGCCCGTACAGTTGCCGGGCGACGGTGTCGCGTTTGCACAGACAACACAATCGGACCTGTACATGTTTGGCGGAAATATCGGCCAAACCACGATAAACGGCGTGTACCGCGTGTCCTACAGACGCGTGCGTTGGTCGCCGGTCGATGTCGTGTATGTGGACGTAGAAAGCGTCTATACCATCGGAACAGCGCCGCCGGCACAAACGGGAGCGTGGATATGGGCCATGCCGAATGCGCTCTACGTGCTTTCGGAAAACAGATGCATGTACAAATTACAATTCCCGACAGCGAGCACGTCGTATCACGAATGGATGCGCGAAAGCTGTCAGAAATTAGACACAGTACAGCATATTCGCCAACAAGGCCGCGATTTATTCGTATACACGGTCGCACCCAATAAAATACAATTGGCGTGGACGTACGCCAATAAGACGTGGCAGCCAGGTGGCCCGGTGAGGCTCCCCGTGCGCTTCGAACCCGAAATACGCACGCACGACATCAAAGGCGCACAATACGCGTGCGAACTCAACGTTGGCGTGGCTGGAGTGCACATCGGCAATCGCACTCTCGCCACGTTTGAGAACGTGAAACAATTGGAAAACGTAGTGGTCTTTTCCGACGATTTGGTGGACATTGACCCACGAACCGGCGCGGACATTGCCACGCGCGTGCTCAACACGGTCCTGTGGCAGAAAAAAGGCACGGCAACTGTGCCAAGCCAATATGAAACGTACGAGGCTTTGGATTTGGTAAATCGTATCTACATGCATCAAGGCCGCTGGGACATTCCAACTCAATTTGCGTCGCGTGTAGGACTCACCGACACGACACGACGTGTCCCACCCACTGGATACACCTCGCACGATGCCATAATGGACGGCATGGCCAGCGTAAACCCAGACGCATTTTTCAAGGATGTCATCGTGACAACCCCGATGCGTTTGTCGATTTCACGGACGGAAGGTCCTCAATACCAACGCAAAGTCGCCATTTACGCTACGCGCATCAATCCGTTTGAAAGCTACGTACAAACGCTCGCCTTGGGAACAATAAGTCTCGAATTTGTGCTGACTTGGGACGACAACATTTTTAATTTGCAAATCAAGCGGCCCGACACGGCAGGGTTTATCAATTGGAAATTGACCGATGCACCATACATGACGTTTGCACTTGTGATTCGCCTCCAGGCGTGGAAACTAACGCCCGAGATGTTTACCTCGGGAATGTTGACGTCTTCAAAGTCCGCAGAGCCCGGATGGGCGCGCGTGTTTGACATGTACGTGGCAGAAGTCGAGCTATCTCAGTACAATGTCGTATCGCGCACCTCTGCTTTTCTGGCGTATACGTCGTCTCAGTGTGAAACGACGGCCTCCGGTACCTGTCCTAGCACGTTGCCGTACATCGGATTGCCCTGCTCCGGGCGCGGGCGTTGCAATATTGCCTGTCAATGTGTGTGCGACGCGGCGCCGTCGGTCATCGAGATTGACGCAACGGCGTTGGACAGAAATCAAATCACGTTATCGCCCTACCGTGGCGACGGCTGTGAATACACTTGCCCTGGATATGACGGACATAACATCAGTACAGTTTGCAACAATCGCGGAGAATGCCAGCGCGACGGCCGCTGCATGTGCCGGCCGGGATTTAGAGGCGATGCTTGCCAGTTTGTATGTCCCAAAGGTGTAATGGGCCTGGCCTGCTCTGGTAACGGCGCGTGCGGAGAGATTTCCTACGAAGGTTCTACGTACACGACCACCCAAGACGAGTACACTGATAATATTGTGAGGACCAATGCCAAGTCCTTTTCGCACGCGATGCATGCGTATTACGACAGCTGTCTCGATGAGAATTTCTTACCCATCGCTGGCCATTTTGAGAATATCGCCTTTCAAAGCCTCGTTGACTCGAGTGACGTTTTCAGCGAAGCTACGGCCACATGCAACGACATAAACCGACTACTTCCATACGAGAATTATGTCGACGGGCAGTGTATAGGCCTCGCGGTGAACAACAGTCGTTATGTCCCCATGTTGCTCAAGTCTGTGCAGACAGAGTCGGCGACCTTCGATACAATAGACACCTTTACATGTCACATCGAGGACTGTTCCATTCAGAGAGGTGTCGATTTTTCATTCGTGGGTGCCGAGCACTGGCTATCCGGTACAAAATTTGGCTTTGAGCTGGATTATGTTCATGGTTTTGTGAACGGCAGTTTGGACTATATTGTTAACGGCGTTCATGTCAGCTTCGACGTGACGTGGACGCCGACCAGCTGGTCATTGCAGATTGCAGATTTTCATTTCGTGAAACCTGGGGAATGGTCACGGGTGGAGCTGGAAATATATCATGGGGCGCTGGACGCGAGACTGTTTCCCGTGGTGCAACCGCACTATGCGAATACGACAAACATATTTTGGGCGCCCGACTTTATGAAAAATTATCTCAAAATGCCGACCGCGCCAGGGTCTTACTACTATTCGCCAGTGTCAGACGACACTGGCGCGGCCATGAAATTGAAATACCAACGCAACGCCACGCATCAATGCGACCTGGACGACAAATGTTCCGGTATTTTACGATGGAACTCGATGCGCCAAGGTAGCTATTTCCAATTATTGACGCGCGATTTGGCGCATTTTAAGGAGAGTCGCACGCCGATTGACACAGATTTCACGGCGGCGTACTCTGATGAATACGGCCCGGGCACGACCTATGCCAAAATGTCCAAGCTATACACGGGGCGAAAAGACACGTCAACGCCGTGTGCCCCTGTCGAAGCCGGTCAAACGGCATATCCAGCGGTCGACTATACTGAAATATACAACACGCCACTGAGTTCTGTAAATCTGGAGGCCGTGCAAGACCCGGTCTTGTTTCGCGAAACGGGCAATGCTGTCATTCCCGTCGGCGACGGTATTTGGACCAATTGTTGGACGAAATATAATGCCAACGCCGACTTTGAGCCCAAGATGGTGGAGGGCGACCCAGCGTGCTGCAAAGACAACAGCTGCGTGTGCACGAAAGAGGGAGGGTGCGGTGGCATCGACGTCAACCCAGATATATTGTGCAACAAATTAGGTTGCTACCACAGGGCCCTCCAAAGTCACGCGTACGGATTTGCATGGAGCGAAGACACGAACATTTGTCTCGTGTATACGAACATCACATCGCCAAATAATATACAACTCAATAAATGGACAGATGACGCGGGACGTAACGACCACAATCCATGTGGCAAAGAAACAACGTGGTACCATTTGAACGAATGAACAAATCACATAAGAAACGCACAAGATTTTTAAAATGTATTTACCGTATAAAAGGTTGATCTATAACACAAATGTTCATTTTATATACATTGCTTGTGGGATTTGCATCGGCGATAAAATGCCCGCCGGGGAATTTCGTACAAAACAATACATGTCACCCGTGTATTGGGAATAATTACTCCACGACAATCAATGCCATAGCCTGCACGCCTTGTCCGAACGGAGTAGTCGCCCCCGACAAGGCGTCTTGTGTCCCGTGTTTGCCCGGAACATATTTTAATGCCAGCAGTAACGCCTGCCAAGAGTGTCAGACAAATTATTACCAGTCGTTTCAAGGCAGCACGGGGTGCATTGCCTGTAATTACTCAACGTATACACCGCTACCAGGCGCAACGGAGTGCACGCCGTGTCAAAATACACCACCATGCTGTGCTGGATATGTTAAAAATGACGACACCTGTGAAATGTGCCACGCGGGGTCCCATGTCGTGAACGGCGCTTGCAGCAAGTGTCCTACCGGGCACGTGTCTGAAAATGCCACAAGTGGCCCCTGTACCGAGTGTCCGCTGGGAGAAATCGCAGTGGCAAATCTTTGCATCGGTTGCCTGCCTGGAACTTATTTAAACGTAGATGTATGTTCGAATTGTACCGTGGGAAAGTACCAAGACGAAACTGCAGCGTCAGCGTGCAAACAGTGCCCCACGGGCCAGTATCAAGACAGCCATCGAGGCGACCGCTGTATATTTTGTCCATCGGGTTACTCCGAAAACGTATTGGGTAGCACCACCTGCAAGGCCTGTGGTACTGGCCGGTATAGTAATTTTAACGCTACACAATGCAATGGCACTTGTGCACTACCCAGTACAAAAGGTAACACGTCGGCGTGTGTGTTGTGCGAAGATGGAAAGTATTACAGCCAAATACAGAGCCATTGTGTAGATTGTCCCATTGGAAAGTTTGGCGTAGCACATCTCATGTTTAGTCGATTTGCGTGCATAGACTGCCCAATCGGATTTGCACAGTCGAATACGGGCCAAGACGAATGCCAACCGTGCGACAACACGTCAGTGGCGCTTTCCAAAGGACTGTCACAGTGCTCGGTATGTCCGGCAGGATACGAAAAGGGCGGCGAGACTTGCCTACCATGCTCTTCGGGAATGTATTCGGACGAAGGCATCTGTATAGATTGTCCAGCGGGTTATGTGCAGCCATCCGCGAATGCGTCGGACTGTCAACAGTGCACAAATGGGACGGTAGCACTCTCACGAGGGTTGTCAGAGTGTCAAATGTGTCCAGCTGGTACCACTCGCACTGATAGTAGTACCTGCGCGTTATGTCCGATTGGCAAGTATGAGCAGTTGGGCACGTGTAAAACGTGTTCAAATGGTACAGTGCCCAATCTATGGAACATGTCTGGAAGCACGGCCTGCGTCGGGCCAAGCGCGTCCATTTGTTCACGACGTTATATTTTTAATGCCAGCAGTAACGCCTGTCAATTATGTCCAGACTACAAATTTTCGGACAATAACGTATGCACATATTGTCCCGAGGGCTACGAATTGAACCAGTCGTGCGTGCAATGTAACCCGGGACAATACCGCACCGCACAGAGTGCCTCGCAATGCTTGGACTGTCCGGCGGGATATTACGAAGATGAATCGGGCAGTCGTAGCTGTAAACCGTGCGGGTTGGGCCGATATCAAGACACCTCTCAACAGACAGACTGCATCACATGTCCCAAGCCAAATGTGACCACCGGTGAGGGCAGTACCACGGTGGCACAGTGCACGCCGTGTCCAACGGGGTTGAACACCATGCAAAATTTCACATGTGGAGCCTGTACACCGGGGGAATACGTCGAAAACCGCATGTGCGTGTCGTGTCCGCCTGGCTACGGCTCGACACAATCCAACCAGGAGCAATGTAGCGAATGTCCTGCGGGGTTTTACAGTGGGGGCGCCTCCGCGTGTCTGGAATGCGCTGGCAAAGATTACCAGAACGAACGCGGTCAGGCAGCGTGTAAAACGTGCCACGTACAAAAAATATCGCCCACGACGTGTGAAGCGTGTCCAGCGGGCAGTTTTCTTACCGGCAACGCATGTGAAGCGTGTCCGGCCGGGTACTGGTCTAGTAGCCAGCAGACGAGTTGCACGGAATGTGCGCACGGCCTTTACCAAGACCAACCCGGCCAGACACAGTGTAAACAATGCACCGCGGGCTCTTTTCAGGACAGGACTGGGCAAAATGGTTGCGAATCGTGCAGTCGTGGTACATTCCAAGTCAACGCGGGTCAAAAAGTGTGCGTCGACTGTCCCATGGGACGTTACCAGCCTTTTCCTGGGAAGAGTACATGTGAAGTCTGTCCGAGTGGCCGGAGTTCGACCGTCGCGGGACTAAAGTCGGCGTCGGACTGCACGGACTGTCACATTGGGACATACTCGCTCGACGGCCATTGTGTCGACTGTCATGAGAGCACGTATCAAGACGAAGCCGGGCAGTCGTCGTGTAAAGCGTGCCCATCAAACTCGACATTGTCGCCGCGCGGGTCTACGTCGACGGCGTCGTGTTTTTCAAGCAAGGGACTCGTGACGTATGTGTTTGACATGAAAAAAGACTCTAAGAAAGCCCAAACCCTTACGCGTACGTGCGAAGTGCGTCCAAATTTGTTGCTTTTGTGTCCGGGATGCCGCTGCGCACAAACCGTACGAGATGGGTTTTGGGCGGCCCCCGTCTGCGACGAGTGTAGTCGCGGCTATGCGCGGTCCGACTGTAAAACGACGTGTCCGGGATACGATGGCTCAAATGACGACACCATTTGCTCCGGCATGGGCCAGTGTTGGTTTGGAAAGGGTGGAAACGGCCAGTGTTATTGCGGAGGCCATTCTAAAATCGACAAGACTGCGGAAAATATTGTCGTAGACGTCACAACATGTTCCAAGGGTGAAGAATGCGAAGATTACCAGACGAGTGAAGAGACCCAATACAGGCCCATCTATTACATCATGCGATATCGACAATATAGCGTGTTCGTACTTAAGATGACCGATTTCACACCCAGACGTGGCCATATGTGGTTCAAGAGATATCCGCGCGCGACGACTTATTTGAACGATTGCAGTGCATGCACTGAAAAATACCAGACTTCGGACCATGCCAATACTTATACGGGCGCTTACAACAGGAGTGGCTACTTTCCATTCCCACAGAGTGCCCAATCAAACAATGGGTTTAACGGCGAGAATTGCCAGTACGAGTGTGGTCTATGTCTGCATGGCGGCACGTGCATTCACGCTCCACATCCCTACCGATACGACTATACGATTTTCGACACGTTTGAAAGGCAAACGTCGGTGTTTGTCCCGCAGACGTCCTGTGAATGTACGTCAGACGAATACGATACAGACGCGATGTGTTGTCCGCACGGATTTCAACCATATATTTACTATGGGAGCCGCGACGTACTTCCTTACGCGCGATATTCGCGCACGCCTTATTTGACCACATTGGAACGCGCGTCCAAACCTTACTGGGTGGATAAAGATTTGTGGATATCGGCAGACTACGGCCCGCCCGATTATTTTATTCCGGCAGATGGAAACATTTCCATTGCCTCAAACCAAGACATAACTTCGGAACCGTACATGCAAAACGGCCCCTTTGGCAAGCACGTCTTTTACGGAACGGAGCGTCAGTTATGTCGGGCATGCCCAGGTCTTTTTGGAAAGGGGGTGAAAGCGAACAATCAAAAAATAGAGACCGCCGACCAGGCAACGTCCGCCTGGTGGTTGGACGCTTCTCCCTCGCGTAAATGCAACGGACTTGGCCAATGCGATTTCTACGCCAAAGAGATGGAACCGCTCGTGGCCTTTATGGGAAACGCAGCACAATACACAAAACTTGCCAAAAGTCACATATGCGGTGAGCACGCGGTGACAAACACGTCGGAACCAACGGTTGCAAAATGCATCGAAGCTCTGAAAACGCCATTTGTGGCATTCGACGAGCCATACAGTGCAATCTTGCACGCGGAGGACATGCTATCCGTGGACGGGCATTTGTTTACAACATCCAATAAAAGCGTAGCGGTGGCCATCACAAAAAGCAATGTCGAAATTCCGATACACATCACTCAACAAGGCCCAGCCATCATTCAATATGACCAACCATTCCAAAAGGTTGGCACTGGAAAGTGTGGAACGGCCATTTCGAGCACGCCAAGCGCGACACTCGATTTGTCCAAAGCGGCCCTCTTCTGTGCCCAAGCCTGCATGTCCGAACATAAAATCACAGGCGTCAAGGGATTTTCTTCGCGCGCAGGAGAACCATGCACTTGTGCAACGTCCGAGTGTACCAATAAAAACGATGGCTACGCGCGTTACGAGTGGGATACGACTATAACGAACGAATACGTGACGCTTTATCAGGTTCTAAAAGCCGGCGTGCCTCTTCCAAAGCCGGATACAGAGACACGGTATACTGTCGTGCCGACGTCGGACCAGAATTGTTTCGGGTTTGACGCGTGTTCGCCCGACACTCGGATTCCAAAATACGAAACGGTCATTTATTCCAATATGAAGGGCTTTGGCGATGCCCGGTTGGAAACTGCGACGTTTGACCGTTTTGATACGTGCTTTACCTATACGCGAGATAACAAAGACTTGGCGATAGGTTCCTATATTACCATCGATTACGAACAGGGACGTGACCCGTTTCTGGGCGGACCTTGTCCAAAGGGCTATTTCTGCACCAAAACGTCCGGCAGCGTTGGATTTAAAGAAGCGTGTCCCGCAGGATATTATCAGCCCGAGGAAGGACAAACACGAAATGAAACGAACGTCTACTGCGCGGCCCTCACGGCTCCCAACGAGCACTGCAATCCCAATGATGCGACGGAAGACCCCAACGACTATGTCGATAAAGTCTGCAGGCGCTGTCCTCGTAATCAGTACGCACCCGAGGGGTCTGCATTGTGTTACAGTTGTCCTTTGGGTAAAGTCAAAAAGATGTCCGGCATCAGACCACCGGGTGGATTTCACGCGTTCAATACGCCAACGCCCGACCAAACGTCGCCCTGGTACTATATTCCGAACGAAGCTGGCGACGAAGCTGAAGACTGCGCCACTGTGCCGCACGGAATTATTCACGTACCGGCGTCCAACGCTCAAATGTCATACAAATATGCGCAATTTCTACCCATTGTGACATGTCCGTACGGCTCTTCCTCGCCCATGGGTACATTTATCTTTACCACAGATGAGAAAAGCGGTATCACTCTCGAAACCGAGCAAGAAACTATCGTTGCTCCGTACGTGCACTTGCAGTATAACAACGCGCCACTGTGGGAACATATCGTGTCAAATTATTGTGACGAATGTCCGTCCAACACCGTGACTGGCCAGACATCCACGACGTGCACCACGTGCTACGCAAACCAATTTAAAGTGTACACAAAGGAAGTGCTCTGGAAAATAGCCCTTGGTAATAGGCCTAAAGAGGCGAGCGCATTTCGTCCGGACATGTTGTACAACGTGTTTTTGCAAGCAGCAGAGAATGAATATTGTACATCACATAAATGTGTCGTTCACCAGATGAACAGCACGGCCACGCAGACGACGTTGGGAGACTGCATCATAGTATGCCAGAGTTTGGCCAAAGCAAAAATAGACGACGCCTACGGATTTACCGAGAATATGTGCCTTTGCGGCACAAGCGGCGGCGCCGGTGTGCAAGATTTCGACGGTGCCATCATGAAGGTCGATGAACTATATAATTGGACCGGCCTACCACTCTGTCACGCGTGCCAGGCGGGCATGTACAGCGACGCGGCCGGTAAGTGCAAGGATTGTTTGCCTGGCACGTTTACGCCTGATGAATACACGGCCCAAATCGAGGGGCAGTGTCTCACTTGTGGTCCCGGTACGGTACAGCCTAATTCCAGACAAACGAGTTGTATAAGTTGTTCCGCGGGTACGTATCAGAATGCCGGCCATACGAAATGCAACGACTGCCCAGTCGGGTTTGCACAGGCACAAGCAGGTCAAATAAGTTGTACACAATGTCCCTCTGGACAAGTCGCCCAACAAAAGGCCACACAGTGCAAAAAATGTGCCGCGGGCCAAAACTCCAGCCAGCCGGAATCCACCTGCAAGAACTGTTCTTCTGGCAAATACCAGTCACGGACGGGCCAATCGGTCTGTGTAGAATGTCCCAAGGGGTGGAGTATGCCCAGCGCGGGAGGGTCGGGCTGTTGGGAGTGTGATGGTGGTGCCTGGTGCGATGATAAAGATGCCCACCCGTGTCAGCCAGGAAAATACAAACATGAAAATACGGGCCAATCGTCAGATTGCGCCACGTGTCCGTCCGGTTATTTCTCAGCGGCGGAGAACACCCCCAATACAATTAGCGGTTCTTGCCGCGAGTCATACATTTATAGTATGAAAGAGTACTGCAACCCGAATGTGCCTCTGTGCACCGGCAACACTGATGTTTGCGACTGGGAAAAGAATTTGACGTCGGGCATGTATATGTGTCACGAGTGTCCGGACGGTTGGGTGTCCAACCCCGACCACAAAGGCTGTAATCAATGTGGTAATGAGCAAGAGTGGTCAGGACCACCGGGCAGGATGATTTCTCCGTACAAAAAAACATTCAATGAGTGGCCCACCTACGACAAAAATTGGCACAATGATAGCTTGACGTATAAAGCCTACATACGCAACGAAATGGACATTCCAATAAAATGCTACGTCTACAATCTGTGTAATGCAAGAAGTCGCGCACGAATGCGCGTCGGCGACGACGGATGGACGCCCTGGTACGAAACGCGCATTACAGGCAGTCCGCCGGTGAACAGTTTAATTCGAAACAGTAAGAAAAACATGGCTACTTGGACATTGATGTTCAACAAGCGCTACCAAACACTCAAAAGTATACTCGAAACTTGGTCCAAAAATCGTGTAGGAGCGGGCGGGTTGGGGGTATGCTCCTCTGTCAATAATATCAATTTACCACAACAGAAAAATCAAGTCCAGCCGTATTTTACTATGGTAGTCAACGAAATCAATTCCATGACAGTTCAATTTGATGCTACAAGTGACGGTCATGCCGGTCCTTTTCTGGACTTGTATCTCAAATGCTTTCCGGAGGCATACCCGTCTGGGCCACAATGGGGGGACGATTGCTACGAAAGCAAGCCCGGAAACAGATGCGACGACTGGGAAGACTGTGGATATACCTGCAACAGCGATGGGACATCGTGCGCCGGTATTAACGTCCCATCAGGAGGGCGTTATTCATGCACTCCAAAAGAATGTGCAGTGAATAAAGGTCCCGGACACATCGTAAAGGGTGGTAAATGTGTCGCCGGTTGGCCTAAATTGGACGGCAAAACGACGCCCGTGTCGATTTGGAGCAGGTCCCCCGCCGCCACGTGCAAGTCAACGAAAGAATATAGAAATACCTATTGGTCAGACTCTGAATTTAGATTATAATAGTAAATGTTTTTTTAATACCGGTTCTTTTATGGACTCCATAATTTTATGGTACACACTAATGTCATTCGGTCCCGTTTTATCCTCGCGCGTGCGCATGACGGTCCACTGACCTTGCTTCAACACGCACTCCACGACCGTATTGTTGGCACACAATGCATCTGACAGTGTCGCCACTTGCTCCAGAGCGCCGTTGTTTCCACAATACAACTTGTCCGGCTCGCGAAACAAAAAATCCACCGAGTTCATCGACGGTGGTTTCCACTTGAACAGTCCAAAATCAGTCCCGGGGCGATACGGGCTGTCCACGGGCGTGTATATGAGCCCATCTTGTTCGTGTGGCAAATTTGGCACCACTTGGTCCAACACAAAGCCGACATCTTCCGCACGATACATCGCTTTGGCGCGAATGGCGAACGGCTCGCCAACAAACATATTTTGCCAGCTTGAAAACAAATGCCGGGCCCCCAATAAATCAGAATGGACAATTCGCAGCCGGTCGGTCAACGACAGTCGCATCACCGACGTACCCGCCACAAGGGTGTCAAACACATAAAACACGGGCTTGTCGTCAAACCCAACCACCAACTCACCGTCGTAAATATAGTTCTCACACTGCCAATTTGATGGCAATGTGCGTGGAGGCCATGGACCCTCCGCGTGCTTTTTGGGCACGGCCAGACGCACCCACGTAAATTTGCTCTTTCGGTCCATCAAAAAACACCCGTACCTTCCGGCGACAATCAACAAGTACCGCACACCGTCCGTTTTCTCACACACGTAGTATTTGTTGCGTCGAATGTCGTGATTGAGTGCAAATTTAGTCAGCGAGACGGGATGAGACCCGGGAAAACGATGAGACCCCGTCAACCGCAGCACCATCGTCTGCAGTAGACCGCGCAGTTTGGCGACCTGCTGCACATTCAAGGTGCGCCCCGTGTACGGGTGCTGCACGGGGCGGTTGGCCAATAATGGCCCATACATAGCGTAATGTTATATGTACAACACGACGATTTGTGACAAGAATATGAAAAAAATAAGAGTATTTAAATCGTTGATGTAATACAAATGTTGCCGTATCAGAAAGACCCGACAAAGGCAAATGTTCTCTTTATTCAAGATTTGCAGCACTCGGGTTGTTTTGCGGAAACCATGACACTCGGAGAAACCCTGAGAAAACGAGACCAAAATGACACCTTATACGTCCTCGTACCCCGCCAAGCACAATTCGCCACACTGGCAAGATGTGCACTGCATAGTCTGCTCTCACAATACATTTCACCGACCAGAATTGTCATGCTCAAAGATGGGGACGACCAGCCCACACCATCTGCAACATATCCGTTCTTTTTCAACTTTCACGAGGGTAAAGTGCGTTTTCGTACTCCGAGCGAGTCAGTCGGTACAAACACAGACGAACGTCAGCAGCTTCTCGTGCGCCAATACAACCCTAGGAACGTGCGTTTCGTGACCCAAACATACGACAAGGAAACACACGAGGCGGGCATTCTCATCAAAACGTCTGAAATCACTTCGTCGATAGCCGGTTTTGACAGCAAAACTGTCACCCCTAATGTGGCGGACGCATTTGCATTTTTATCCGACCTATACGGCGTGCGTTTGGAGCCTGGCGTCGAAATCAAAGACTACGAAGTTGAACTACAATCGTCCATCACAAAATGGAAACAATGGAGCATGCAAAACCACAACACCTTCAGTAAAGACCAAGTCAAACAGGGCACGTCTGTCGCCAAAGAGAAACCAGACATTGGTGAATTTATTAACCCCAAACGGGCTTTCTTGGCCGCCATGTTGTGGGGGAATGTCCGTCTCAGCGGGACCGTGCTTATACATTCTATATTTACGAGCCAAGAAGAAGACGAGGACGAGGAGGATGAGGACGAGGACGAAGGTTAGTTTGATTTTTTCGTTTCTTCCGACGGGGGCGCTTTCTCTTCAGACTTTTGGTGCGAGTAATACCAAGTGGCAACGGCAACAATAGATGCAATAGATACGAGAACAATGGTCGTCTGGGTGTGTCGCATGTTTATGTAATAAATAAATGTGTTTATATAGGTATTATATTTAGTTTCTGAGTACGAGCTGGTAGTGATTGCCTCCAGAGTAGAAAAGTTCGATGGGATCGCCAGAGGTGCCGCCATTATACGTCGTTTCCTGCTGGCGAACTTCGTCAAACACCACGATGGTCCTCTCAAGCGCCTCCGCGGCAGCTCTAATCTCAATTTCTCCGCCCCAAACGCCGCCTTGGCCGATAAGGCCTACGTACTGCCCTTTGAGCGGCGGAAGTGCGCCGGTGTGTTGTGCAATATACGCTTTGAATTGAATCGGGTGTCGAGACACCAACTCTAAATAACTTCTCAAGGTTACAACGTTGCCGACCCAAGGTGCACCTTGCAGCTGTGCCACCACGCGTCTGCGAATATCCGCAAACGTGTTTTGGTCACCGTTTACCGCCAATGCAATGGCCCTAAACAGACAATTACCGTCGCCTTCGACGTCTTTGGTTTGAAGCAATAACATTTTCGACGCGAAATCTTTTTTGCGGCGCACCTTGACGGGCTTTTGAGAGCCGTGCGTACGGAAAAGCAACCCTTCGCCCCATTTTTGCCTTTTGTATCGTTTTTCGACCACGTTTTCGAGCATGTTTTCGAGGCGGTCTTCGTCGGAAATGAGTTCGACGTCCATCAACGCATGTGATTCGGGTGCAGACATCACCGGCGCTTCGGCGTGGGCTTTGGTATCTGGCCTGCTCTCCATTTTGACAAGATGTATCAGAACAGACCCATTGGATGCCGGTGAAAAGATGCCGTGGACACCCAGGTCAATATAGTACCGGTCACCGACCACATCTACCGGGACGAATCGAAATACGTGATTACGATAGCGCTCCACCTCTTCGCCAATGTCCTGTTGACGTTCGGCATTGTCTTTGACATTCCAAGGCATGTTGTCCCAATCGGGACCTTCCGTAGTGAATGTACTACCGTCGTCCAGCGTAAACCGGAGACGCATCAAACGCCCTTTCTTGGTTATTTCTCCATTTTTATTCAACCATTTTGCCAGACCCGTTTTTGTGTTCTCTTCGCGCTCTTCCTCTTCGCGCTCTTCCTCTTCGCGCTCTTCCTCTTCGTTATCGTCGCCTTTCGCTTTACCACTGCCACTGATTGCGGGGGAAACTGCCTCGTCACTTACAAGCGATAGAACGTTTTCCTTTGACAGTTTCCAATACGTCGCGTGGACCGCGGCGGGTACAGACTCACCACGGTTGAAGTGCAGGTTGGCAAAATTACCACTGTCAAATATATCGACAGGCAACTGCATATTTTCGTCGCTTGTCATGTCGATGTCAAGAGGTTTGGGCCAACCTTGCCCCCTTTCAAGCACGGTGTCTTCGTCCTCTCGAGTTGGGTATACCTGTTTGAAAATAAGCGGCACGTCCTTCATAAGTATGGCACTTGTATGTTTAGTTAGGACTGCTTCCGCGACCAAATCAACATCCGCACTTTCTCCGATGTTTTCAGAGTAGTCCTCCCCCTCGACTATGTATCGAAGACTCCCGTGTTGGAATTCAAGAATCGCCTCACCTTGTTTCAGAAAACGCTTGTCCTTTTGGTCAAACGGAAAACTATCGTCGACGCCAATATCAGCTTCGGCTTCTACATCGTCTTCTTCTTCCTCCTCCTCTTCAGTGAGCGCTGCGTAGGCTTCGGAGAGGGCTTCAGCCAGCGTCTTGTCACGCAAACCCACTATGACACTCACGTCCGTATCGACGTTTGTCATGGTAATTGATGCCCCATCCCATTCCAAGCCGTATCCGTCATTAAAAACCTGTTCTAATTCCTCGTAATCGACATCTTTCAAGTTTTTAATTCCCGTTTGTTTTACCCAGTTGTAAAACTCGGGTTTGTTGACTGCGTCGTCGTCGTCGTCGTCGTCGTCGTCGTCGTCGTCGTCGTCTTCCGATTCATCGTCGGAAGACGAAGAGACCTTGGCTTCTACGCCGACGTCTTGCATGGGAATGCCATAGGCCCATTCGAGGAATTTGTCATCGTACAGGCGCAGAATGTCTTGGCCCGACGTCAGATGGCGAATATCTGACGCAGAAGCAACCCTGCCCAATGCTTGCGGCGTCATTTTCGCAGACGCTTTCAGCGGAACAATGATTTCCCCCAATAGGTGATTGCTGAGGAGAACGATATTATCCCTCCATTTTTTAGGGTTGTCGCTATTTCCTTTGCGATATGTTGCCTTGTTGGTGTTTGTATCAACGGCCATATATCGATTGGGACCAACAGCATAGGTGTCGGATACGTCGATGTCGGACGGTAATGCGATATCTGTCACGCCATCATACTCCCGTTCGGCATCTCCCAACGATTGCCACAGACCGGTCTCAAAGTCTAGTGGGATGCCGTTTTCATCGTAACGTTTGCACCAGACGATGGCATTCGACCGCGCCCGCGGTAAACGCGTCAGTAATCCGACGGGGTATTCGACCGGGTCAGAATGGTCAAATTCGTACACATAACCACCTTCATCGAACGTTGACCACAAAGGGCTCTGGTCCGTGACCTTGCTTTCGTTGTCTTCGGCCATCAGCGCATAGTATTTTCCTCCAGAGTACAATGCAACGACCATACCTTTCACCGCGTCTTTGGGACGCGGTTTAAAATTCTTACCTTTTGTGGTCCATGTTTTCAATGGTTTCTCACCCGTGACCATGCCGGGCATGCGTTTCGGCGCATTCGCGTGCGTAGCCAACAGATTAAAACACCCGTCCCACGTTCGCGGGGACGACCTGTCTTTCTTACCGTCGCCAGTGGCGGCGTCCGGCGGTGTATGCGTTCCGTAAATCGTGACGTCATCGCCAAGTCCAAGGGTATCTTCGTCTATGTCCATGGCATCGTCGTCGGATTTCAGATGCGTTTCCAACCACTTCAACTGTCTGTCTGCGTCCGTCAAACCCAGTTTGGCAAACTGTAACAACAGAGATTGACTTTCGTCTCCAAGTTGTTCAACTAACTCATTCAATTCTTTCTTGACATCCTCCGAAGTCGCTTTCTCCAGTGCTTCTTTTAGCCCACGAGTGCTTTCGATTTCCTCCACCTCTGCTTTTCGGGGGTCGTATTCGTCATCGTCGCCTTCTGGGCTTTCATCCGACTCGGACGCGGACGAAGCACCCGAGTCGGAGTCGGGTTCGTCCAAAATGGCGTACATGTTTTCGGGCAATACATTACCAATTTTCTCAAGCTTTCCGTTCGCCAACAAACGTAACGCCTTGGGTGTTTTTTTAGTGCATATTTCATGCAGGTCCATCTTGTACACGACGACTTTGCCAAGTAACATTTCGCTGTCCTTGTAACGGAAGATGACTACAAACAAACGTTCGCTGCAATTCATCCTATCGTCGTTGTAATTTTCAATGTCAACGTGCACGGTGCCTCCTTTGGCCGATTGAATGACGATAGACGAGCCTTTCTGAAAGACGTCAACCAAATTTCTTCGTGTCGACACGTTAACATTTTCTGCGATGACTTTGGCTCGTTCTTTGGCATACACGTCTTCGGTTATCTGCTTTGACGCCGCAATGGCGTGTGCAATCGCGTTGTGGTCAATCGGGTCTATCGAATTTTGGTCGACGGGTGCTCCCACGGCTACGGCCGTGGGAGCAGGTTTAGATGCTTTTGATTGGCGACGGGCGGGCGACGCAGATGGCGTCTTTCTTTTGTCTCCTGTGGCCAGTGGAACCCCAGGCATTGCGTGTTGTGGAATGATAGGCGTGGGAGGTTTTCCCGTTGGTTCGTCTTCGTCGTCGCTGGAGGACGAGTCGCTGCTCGATGACGAGTCGCTGCTCGATGATGAGTCGCTGCTCGAGGACGAGTCGATTGGGTAGGGTATAGGCTCGGCAGACTGTAAAAGCTGGACGATGTCTGCAACAATATCGGTGGTTGATCGAAGAGTTGGAATATCCGTCATATCTATATCAGAGTCGCTCATGCTGTTTCATAAAAAAAAGTCTATTTTTATAGGTCTATTTCATTTACATATGCCGCCGTAGAAAATCATACCAAAGCAAAACGGCGGCAAAAGAATAAAGGTGAGCAGAAGTATTTTGTACGGAATCCACGTCAGCCGTCGAAAACACCGAAAAGATTTCGAGGTCATTGATTTGCGGGCGACCATTGCAACGTTTTCCTGATACGTCACGAATTGTGAGTCGTAAATCGCTTCGGCAACGCCTGGTAAATAGCTAAAATATTGACGTTCGAATTCATTGTCGAGTTCCATGAGAAATTCCATCGCCAACGAATTGAAGAGCATATTGAAACAGTCAGGCTCGGTGAAAATGAGTAGGAGGTTGGTGACGTAGACGACCAAATTGAAGCCAAACTCTTGAAAGGTGTCGAGCAGGACGATGGCGGACGTTGCAGGAATCATGCGCTTGCGCAACGTCCGGTCCACGATACTATCCCACAAAAAGAAAGATTTGACAAAATAAATCAGGGCGATGGCGACCATCATCAGCTTCGACGCTGCGTCGGCGCGCTGGGGACAAAGACCACCATCGTAAATATTGGTGTGGTGTACGACCAGAGCAACAAACATGAGCCATTGGGACAGAAAGACCAGGATAGGAAGAGCCATGAGCAGGGAACACACATGGGAGCACAACAGGACGTTTTTTTTTTTGAGGAGGTTGTTGTGACGGCCGGCGGTCAAATGGTAATAGAACAACGAAAACATGCCAAATTTCGGGTCGTTCAGGACGGCTTCTGTTTTTTCTTCGGCGGAGACAGTCGTGTCGCTAATCTGCATAGTCGGTGTTTGGCAAGCGGGCAGCACCTTTTTCTGGCGGTCGGCACCGGTCAGGGCACTTCCACCCAACGAACTGCGCACGCCCGCCTGTAAGAAACTGACAGCATCGGACATGGTTTTATTCTAAAAAGAAATAGATATTTTAAAGTTATCTTATGAATTGCATATGTACATATTTAAAGAAGTGAGAGTCGCTCACAAGTATGAGCGTGATTGTCATCACGGGTCCGATGTTCAGCGGCAAAACGACAGAGCTGATTCACCGCGTGCGCGTGCACAGGGAGCGTCACGGGCTACGCGTGCTGGTCGTCAATCACGCGAAAGACGTGCGCGCGTCCGAAAATACCGTACGCACGCATGACGGCGTGACATATCCAGCCGTGCACGCGCACGACCTCATGTTGGTCAACACGCGTCAATATGATGTCATTGCGATTGACGAAGCGCAATTTTTTAGTAACTTGGGTGCATTTGTCGACTTGGAGACGCGGCGTTGGGGTCGGAGAGTGATAATCGCGGGATTGAGTGGCGACTATTTGCGTCGGCCGTTTGGAGAGATGCCACGGGTGCTGTCCCTCGCCGACCACATCATCATCAAGCATGCCACGTGCGCGACCTGCTCAAATCCCGCGATATTTACTCAGCGTCTCACGAGTAGCAAAGACACCGTTGACGTCGGCGGCGCCGAAAAATACACAGCGGCGTGTCGCAAGTGTTGGCGCGCACCTTAAGCATCGTCCACCACCTGGCGGATGCTGCACATCAATTTAAACCGGTGGTCAAGCGTACTCATCAACCGTTTCAACTGCTCAATCTCGTCGTCAATCACCAACGTGCGCCACCTGGAAATGTACCCAGCCTCGTGCGACGCGGTCGTGTCTGCAATTTTAGTCAAAAGGGAATTTATATTGGCAATCGTCTCCACCACGTGGCCCGCGGCCGTCTTTAGCGGCTCCTGGTGGCATTTGAGCGCCAAACACGTCGCCTCGATAGTTTGGAGCGTGCACGGGATGTCGTACGTGTCGATGGCATTTTGCAGCGTTTGCGTGTTGGCCGAATTGCTTCGAAGGGACGTAATGATAGACAGTGTAGATTGTACCATAGGAGAAATAGCGGTAGATATAACCATCTGGCCGGCCGTTTTCGTGGCCCAAAACACCGCTGTTTGCATCTTTTTTATTCGAGTTTTACATTTATAGGGTAAAGTATCCAAGCGTCGCCTATCCATTTATAGAACTCGTTTCACGCGACGCACAATGTTTTTTACGCCGCGCACGCGCATGGCGATAATGGAATGTACGGCTTCCGTTGGGTTTTGTGACCAATTGTAGCTAATGGTGGGCGCCGCTTCGACGAGTATCTCAAATGTAATAAGCGTATACGCACGCATCAGGAATTTGGGGTCAATGTCAATCAGAAAGTCCCACAATTCGAGCAACTCGTCGTAGACCACCGTTTGGCAAAACCACAACATAAACCACTTGACAGTCATCAAAGTCGAAAACGTTTCATGGTGATTGCGCAAGATAGATTCCAACGCCGGACTTTTGCGCCGCAATCGACGGTGAAAATCGCCAAACCAATGACGACGACACCAATGGAACCAAGTGACATTAAAGTCCGGCATTAAACAGCGCACCAATGAGACGACACGCGAAAAACACCACCACGTGTCAGACAATGCGTGGTCCTGGTCATGAAACACGCGATACACCGTCGTCATGAGATAATTAAACCCCTGGAGATAAGAATCGCCGCGATGCACGGCGGCGTAAGAGATGAGCATGGTGCGTATGGCATCTTTGTGTGACTGCATCCACGTGACGTCGGGAAACGTGCGAGGTATATCATTGTCAATCGTCTGAACAATATCGCGGTCTGCGTCGTCGCGCCCGTCGACGAAAGACGTATAGAGTGTTCGTTTCATCTCGATTTGTTCGGGCGTGCCCATCAATTTGGCGCGCCACTGGTCAGCACGAGACATCGTTCATTCGACGCGCGCGCCTTTATATAGAATCAATTTTTTAGGACTATATAAATCACATTGCGTATTGAAACAATGGACTGTAAGAAATACTGCAACAGATTCATTTTCGGACTATGCTTCTTGTCTTTAATTACGGCCGGTGTACTTCAGTTTTTCATGACGTACACCCTTGATGACCAATGCGACCCCAACATCCATGTCGTGACCACGGGGTCGACCGTTGCCGGCTGTGCCATCGTCACGTCCATGTTTTTTAACATGTGGTGGGTCGCGGCCAAACGGCGACAACACGATACCATGCGCCGCATCGGTATGCTCTTGTGGAGCCTGAGTCTTTGTGCGGTTCTCGCTACCATTGGCGCCTCGCTCGGTCAAGTTCAAGTGTACCAAATCCTCAGCGACGCGGGCGACACTTGCTTGACGAGCTCGGACGTCGACTTTAACACGATTCAGTACGTGTCGCTCGCGCTCGTCATCTTTAGCATTGTCGTCCCGCACGTCTTTCTATCCATGAAGCCAAAAGACAACGCCTCGGCGGAAGACAACGCCTCGGCGGAAGACCTCACAGAAGTCAGTGAAAATTTAATCAAAAAGACAACCCCACTCAACTTTTTGTAAAAAGGTACGCATAATATTCTACGAAAATACAACTCTTTTTTTTTATTACAAATATGGCGTGTCCTCCCGACATGGCACCCAAAGACTATGCGCGCCTCTGTCAACTGTATAACCACATCAAACAAAGCAACGACCCCCCGGTCAACGAAACTGCCACGGAACATATCGAACACTACATCCGCCGCACCAAAGCCAGGCGCTCACGTGACCATGCAGACGTGCGAAAAGAAGTCGCGTGGCTCAACGCACTGCGCACATCAGGTCCGGAACTGGCGACCATGCTCCAAGGTTTGCAAACGCCGCTCGACTTTGGCACATTTATCACATTCATGAAAACGCGCGTCGACGACATCGATTTCACCGTATTTAAAGCGGACACTGGACAGTATCATGTTCCATCAAATCGCAGCGCCCTTTCCGGCGAGCGCGGTAGTGCAGCTTTACCCCGACTCTAACGACTATGGCCGACACAAAAACCCCATTTCTGGCGATACACCCCTCCTACTTTCAAGCTACGCCGAAGACGTCGAAGACGCCATCCGCGGACTCGAGCTCACATACAAAACCTTGGACAAAGGCGGGACGGTGTGTCCCGCACTGATTAGTCATATCGCCGAGCTCCCAATAGCAGTCGTCGGGGATGTCCTCGAACACGTCACAAACAAAGAAGTGTTGAAAGCCGAACTCGAAAGCCGACGTGACGGTACGATTCCACCGGGCCTGTCGCTTTTGAAAGCTGACAAACCCATGCAATTCATATTGAAAACGATGACACACCTCGAGGAACGCTACACAAAACAGTCAGAGCAGTACCGAAGTTTTTTACAGCGCGCAAGAATCGTAGAATAAGCATATGTAAAACAATTTTTTTAATTATTGTAAATGTGTCCACTGTGAAGGGTGGAATAAATGTGTATTGAGTAGTTCCGCGTTGCCTGCCACGCCCAACTCGCACAAGAGCGCCGCGCGTAGTTTTTCGAAACTCTTGCTTTTACGGTTCATGAGTGCAGTGCGCATGTTTTGCACCACTGTTTCAGACACGACTCCGCGCATGTGCTCACTGACGAGTGCCCCAGCATGGCCGTGGTTGGCCATGAGTTTGAAACGACCCGTAAGAGTCGGCATGCCTGGAGATTGCGCATCTTTTAAGCGTAGCACGAGTCCTCGCGTGAATTCTCCCGAGCCTATAATGACGCCATTTGCCGGAACGCCCGCGTGAAAGGCGTTGCGTTCCAGGGACGCCTCCGCTACAAATAAACCTGTGTCCTCTGTGACATCGTACAGGCGCAAGTACTGTTCGGTGACGATGTCGACATCTTGTGCGTCAAACTCGATGCGTTGCTCCTTTACAATCGTCGTGGCGACCGAAGCGACCCCGTCAACTTTGTACGCGGGGCACGAAAAGGTGCGGTCTCCACTGCCATCGCCACCAAAAATGGAGGAAGACGCCAGTATATTGGCACGTTGCGCAAACAATCCGCGGCACTTGGCAATCACGCATAATGGGTCAAATATAGCCTGTGTGCCACGCTTGGCGTCGTTCCAACATTCCTGGTACGAAAGAAGCAGGTTGGAACCGTCTGAGCCTTTGGCGGCGTCGGCAATCTTTTGAAACACGGCTTCGACGGACGGGAATCCGCCATTCTTAAACATTTGCGTTGGTGTGAAAAACACGGGGTAGTCCGCCGCGCGCATGGCGGCAAACGCCTCGTGTGCCGATTGTAATGGCTCTTCCCCGTCCAGGAATTCATTCCACTGGGCACCCACCACGTTGTCCGACACGCGAAGAGAGCCAAACTCGCCGACGACATTGCGAACTTTCGCCGCGTGTTCTGTCAATACGCGTTTGGCATTGTCCATGGGCGCACAAATAACGACTTCCAAGCACCGGTCTCCACAAGAGGCCAATTCGGCAAGCGCCTCCTCCACAGTGACAGGGACGTAGTTCGCATTTCCCTGTTTGTAGTTGGCGACGTGCTCGTCTATGTAGCCCCTCATCCGGCCCCGACGCTCCGCCTCTTTTCCTGCATTTGGAGTGTAGCGCCACTGCTTTGTATTCGCGCCTCTTGCAGTAGCATTGACCAACACGTAGTCAGCAGGGTCTTGTGCATCGAGGGCCTTTTGCAGGTCATTGAACTCTTTCAGCGACCGACCGACGACATTCACACCCTCGACTTTTGTCATCAAAAAATTGTTGGGCACAATCTTGTCCCATAGCTGCTGGTGCGACAGATTTCCACCGATAACGACGATAGTCCCGCTGAAATATGTTTTGGCAACGGAATGAAGCACCATGGCGTCATACTCGTTGCATCTGAGGCTATCGGCGTGAATGGGTTCGGGCACTTGAAGGGATGTCGCCTTTTTGGCGCCCGGTTTGCCCGGGACATCCACGAGTGCGGCCGGTTGACCGAGTTCGCCTACATAGTAACGATTGCCCATGAAGCCATACCAAGTACCGTCCATTTCTTCTACTGTAAACCCACCATTGTCGGTCGCTCCCGCTGGTTCTGCTTTCTTTCCAGCCCTGTATGCTGTCCCGGGACCATAGGGGGCCGCGTGTAACCGGGGCAGCGAAAGGTCGCGGTGCGCCGTGGATACGTCCAGAAATAGGCGCACGGTCTGTCCTTGAGACCGGAGACTCTCACAGTATTCGGCCACGGCCCGTGTCGCCGGCAAATTATCCGCATCGAGTGCGTCTTGGGTAAACCATACGTCTGTAGATTGAGATTTAGACTCACTCATTGAATATAAAAAAGATTGGCTTGTTTATACTGTTCTTTTGTAACTATGCCGAACACATTACACACCCCTCGTCGTCGTCTTCCGTCTTTTGTTTTTTCACGGCCACGGTAAACTGCATCGCGCGCGCTTTCGGCTGCATGCGTAAATAGTACTGGCCCGTCTTCAGGCCTTTCTGCCACCCGTAGAAATGGATACTGGTCAACAAAGCCCGCGTGGGTTCCTCGACATGTAAATTCAGCGACTGTGACTGGTCAATGTAAATGCCACGGTCGGCAGCCATGTCAATCACGGACCGTTGACTGATTTCCCACACGGTGCGAAACACGGCTTTGATGTCGTCGGGCACCCCGTCGATAGACTGCACGGAACCGCGATGCTCAATCAGTTGTTTGGCGAGCGTATCGGACCAAATGCCACGCTTCACAAGCGCCTCCTGCAAATACCGGTTAATTACAATGTACTCGCCAGCGAGCACGCGTCGTGTGTACAAGTTGGACGTACGTGGTTCGAACGACTCGGTGTTGCCCAGTATGCTGGCCGTCGACGCCGTGGGCATGGGTGCCGTCAGAAGAGAGTTGCGCGTACCATGCGTTCGAATGCGCTCGCGAAGTGCTGTCCACAGATGTCGCGTATCATTGTGGTCGACACCCCATAATTGTATTTGCGTATCGCCCCGCGACAACGGCGAGCCGGCAAACGTCTCATAAGCGCCGTCACGTTGGGCCAAACGGCACGATTCATCCAATGCGGCATAGTAAATCGTTTCAAATATGTGTTTATTCAACTCGCGGGCCTCTTTCGAGTCGTAAGGGTATCCCAGCGCTTGAAATACATCGGCCAACCCTTGCACGCCAATGCCAATGGGTCGATGGCGCATATTTGAGCGGCGCGCTTGTGGGAGTGGATAGCGGTTCAAGTCGATGGTCTTGTTCAGGTTGCGCGTCGCCAAACGTACGACCGTTTCCAGTCGGTCAAAATCAAACACGCGACGCTCGACGCATCTGGGAAGGGCGATAGATGCCAATGTGCACACTGCGGCTTCTTCAGGGGACGTATATTCGACTATTTCACAACATAGATTGGAGCCGCGGATGGTTCCAAGATTTTGTTGGTTGGACTTGCGGTTGCACGCGTCTTTGTACATCATGTAGGGTGTTCCTGTTTCGATTTGGGCGTCGAGAATGGCAAACCAGATGTCGCGCGCACTGTCAAACGTCTTTGTGACATTGCCTTGTTTTTCGCATTCGAGGTAGAGTCGCTCGTACTCGTCGCCGTAGGCGTCCTGCAGTCCGCGACATTTGGTTGGGCAGATGACCGACCATGGTCCATTGGCTTTGACGCGCTTCATGAACAAATCACTAATCCACAACCCATAAAAGAGGTCGCGCGCTTTTTCCGATTCCACGCCGTGGTTCTTCTTGAGTTCCAGAAAATCGAGAATGTCTGGATGGTGGGGCTCTAAAAACACCGCAAACGAGCCCTTCCTGCGCCCGCCACCTTGGTCAACGTAACGCGCCGTGTCGTTAAACACGCGTAGCATGGGCGTGAGCCCGTTGGACGTGCCGTTGGTCCCTTTGATGAGTGAGTTTTTACCACGGACGTTGGACACACTGAGGCCAATGCCGCCCGCGCCTTTGGAGATGAGTGCGCATCGTTTGAGTGTCTCAAAAATGCCCTCGATGCTGTCGTCGGTCATGGTCAACAGGTAGCACGACGCCAGTTGGCCCGAAGCCATGCCGGCATGAAACAAGGTGGGCGTGGCGTGCGTGTACAACATACGCGACGTCGCTTCGTACGTGTCGCGAACAGCTTCCAAGTCGGAACCGTGCAGTGCGACGGCGACGCGCATTAACATGTACTGTGGGCGCTCCACAATGATGTCGTTTTTCTTGAGCAAGTACGACCGCTCGAGTGTTTTGAATCCCATGATGTCGTACTGAAAATCACGACTGTTGTCTATCATGGTGTTGAGCAGTGTTTCGTGGTCCATGACGTGCTTCACAAAGTCGACATCCAGTACATCCTCGAGTTCGCGCACGGCGTCCGAAAACGTCACTGGTGTGGTCCGGTGTAGCATAGACACACACACGCGCCCCCCAAGTGCGCCGTACTGCCAGTGTTCCACCGCCAACGCCGCGCACACTTCAGATATATATGCTGCCAACTGTGCCGTACTCATGGACGGCGACATGGTAGACTGTAAACGGTCCGCAATTTTGTTCACGGTGATATTACCCAAACGTGGCGGCTCCGACGCTAAATTCAAGAGATACTGGCGTATTTTAGACGATGCGTACGTCTGAGTGCGACCATCGCGCTTCTTGAGTTCTGGGTAGTTTGATTTTTGCGTTGTTTGGAGCATGAGAATAGGGACCCCGGTGGTGCCTTTATACCCCCCTCGAGGTGACCGCAGACTTGCTTGGATTTTTCAACGTCCAGGACTCTAACTCTGTTAATATGGCGTCAGTGTACTCGCTTTCGAAATCTCCGTATGAATCCACGGTGGGTTGGTCCAGTACCTGCTTGTAACCACCCAAACCAATACATCGGGAAAAACGTGTTCCCATTTTTGATGTGTAAAAGTCGCGTCTATTTATAGTTCTGGGTCTATAATGACCCATGTGCTACACATATGCCAATGAACGAATGCGAATTATATGCTAAATTGCACCATCGAACATGCAGTGTACATGGTCATCGTCGGCGCAATGTCAAAAAATATTCAAAGCCATTCAATATACCAACACGACCGTCAACATCTCGCTCGACGACCGCGGCATGCACATTATGACCATGGACAGCTCGAAGACGTCGCTCGTGCGTCTGGAACTCACAACGTCCTTCTTTGAACAGTGGTCCTGTGCCGTCCCGCTGACGCTGGGCATTCACACGGAAACATTGTCGGCGGCCCTCCAGAAAGCCAAGGGCGCGCGCGTCTCCTGGCGTGCTCAGAACGACACGACACTGGAAATCCTATTTGACAAAGATAGCCGGACGACCAGTTTTGCCCTGCGTTCCATTGACATCGAAGACGACGCTCTCGACATACCCGAGATGGTGGACGACGTCGGACTCTTTACCAGCGACACCGTCGTCAAAGACTGGATGGACACGGTCCTCATGGCCAAAGGCGATGTCGCCTTTCAAATCTCTCCGCAGGAACTCGCCTGCTCGGCGTCCACCATCGAGTTTGGCGACATTGCCGTCAAAGAACCCATGCAAGATGGGAACATACGCCTGCACAACTTTAAAGAAGACGTCGACATCACGCTGTCGTTCCACGCGGCCAAGTCGTTTGCCACGTTTGCGGCCTGTGGAAAGGCCTGCTTCATGGGGTTTTCCAATCAAATGCCGTCGCGGCTGAAAATCAACCTGGACAACGGAGACTCTTACATTGCGCTGTACGTGGCGCCAAAGATAGTAGATGAATAAAATATGTCGCGATATTTGGGCGAATCAAAGTTATAATTCCATAATTTATTATTAACCCATTCAATGTGGAGTAATTTGTGTAGTAATCCAATCTGTTAGCTCAATCATCATTAGTTGAATACTGTACAAATACTGCTATTTCGACTTCTTCTACAAGTGCTCCAATGCCACACGATTTAAAGACGCTACCACGTTTAAATCGGACAAACGCCACACCCGTGCGTGCATCGTGCCATATCACATCGTCGTCCAAGACAATGTCTACCGGCTCCACAGTCCATGGAAGACGCATGGGATTGCCCGCTCTCGCCGCCGCCCAATCCGCCGCCGCGTTGATATGCTTACAACAATAGCGTCCGTCTTGGCCCGCGTGGGCATTTACATTGAAATTGGGACACGTGCACGCCCAGCACTGTTCATTTGGCACGTACTCCACCGTGTAACGAAAGTCTCCCTTGTGAGTATAACCCGCCTGGTCCATGTCGCCCCACTCACTGTCGGAAATCGTACGCTTTTGCACCATGCCGATGTTATCTTTTTTAAAGGGTTCGTCGGCCAGACAAAGCTCCTCATTGTTTGCGCTGCCGCCAATCGGACACACGAGAAAACGCCGCTTTTGACTGCCGAAATCCAAGGGGAAATCATGGCCCCGATACCATGTCCTATAGGCGTCGCGCATAGATATCGTCATTTGGTCCAAACAACAAACGTATTTATAGAGTAAAATTACGGAACCGCAAATACCATATATAACGGCGGATATGGCACCACGCCAAACACGTAGGTTTCGCCGACTTTAATATCGACGATATCGTGCAAGTTGCGCAAGTGGGTATATTTGCCGTTCCCATACAACAAGTGGCCTCTTTCGTCGCCCAACACGGGCTTTACGATGTCGGCCACAGTGTGCAGTCCGCGTGGGTTTACTAAATACTCGCGATGACTCCCGTCGGCCAATACGACGATAAGCAGGGCGGCGCCTTTTGAGGCGAGGGCGTAAGCCTTGACTTGTTTCAAGGACCGAAAGGACCGAATTTTCTGCCCATTCAACGTATACGTCTTATACGTCCTTCCAGATGGCGTTGTGTGGTTGATAATTTGAACGTCTTTGAGCCATGGGTGCTCTTGGACCTCTTCCGGCGTTGCGGGGCGAGTGCCTGGAGAATGCGGAGTACCTGGCGCGCTTTGGAGGTCCTCGAGTTCTTCGGCGGCCTTGACGGCGGCAATCGCATCAAACAGTGCTTGGGCCATATTCTCCACTGGGCGATGTACAATATATACTGTAAAAATGCAGATGTAAGTTCTATTCTATTTAGACATTTATCGGTTACATCTCTCCAACTGAGAACAATGATTATTAAGTATATACATGCAGAACCCGAGAGGCGGAGTGCACTAACACCCGTTTCGGCGCGACTATGACCTTCGCACGCTCGCGCTGATGACGACGAATACCATAACACGCGTCGAAACACTGTATTGCGCACAACAGTAACGGTATGGCCGTGGAGGCGATGGTGTCGAAATCGCTCCCCATGGGAGGCCGTGTTTTTTTCCGCCAAGGGACCAAAAGTTCTATCGGCGATTGAACCGTAGGTTCGCTTTCGCGAATAGAAAAGTTCAACCACCAGCTTTTTTTTTCTCAGGATGGCCAAAAGTTCTTTCGCGAATAGAAAAGTTCAGCCGCCGCCAGCTTTTTTTTTTCAGGATGGCCAAAAGTTCTTTCGCGAATAGAAAAAAGTTTTTTCGCCGATAGAAAAAATCTCTTTCGCGAATAGAAAAGTTCAACCGCCGCCAGCTTTTTTTTTTCAGGATGGCCAAAAGTTCTTTCGCGAATAGAAAAAATCTCTTTCGCGAATAGAAAAAAGTTCT
>Ga0115572_10000434_pt1 | contig 35479 bp, 50 predicted proteins | sample COGITO_mtgs_1206_FD_88681 | JGI IMG/M metagenome (GOLD analysis project Ga0115572, IMG submission 88681) | Pelagic marine microbial communities from North Sea - COGITO_mtgs_120607 | ecosystem: Environmental > Aquatic > Marine > Epipelagic | place: Germany:Helgoland, sampling site Kabeltonne... | reverse complement strand
CAAGCAGACATTGTTCGTGGGGCGCACGACAGAGAAATCCGGGACATTAAAGATATGCTTCACAAAATACTTGAAAAGCTCGATGACAAGGCTGACAAATAATGTGGGCTGCTTTAATTTCTCCTGTTGCTGAGCTAATTAAAGTCTGGTTGGGCAATGTTAAAAACAAGGCAGAAGCTAAACACGAAGCTCAGATGAAGTTAATTCAAACGACAGCTTCATGGGAACAGCTTATGGCAGAACAAGCGAGAACCTCTTGGAAAGACGAGTGGTTTACGTTATTGCTTTCTGCTCCCGTAGTAGCTCTTATGTACGGCGTCACGTTTGATAATTCAGACGTAGTTTATCGCGTTGGGCTGGCATTTAACCAACTTGATAAGCTTCCTGAGTGGTATCAATATTTATTGTTTGTAGCTGTTACGGCATCTTTTGGTATTCGTGGTGCAGATAAACTACTGGCAATTAAAGGTAAGAAATAAGGTAAAGCAAATGGCAACTAAACAAGAAGTCTATAATACAGATCCTATGTTGTGGAGGAATTTTGTTGACGGTACTGAAAGAGAAAACTACGAAGGTACTGACGCCGGTCGAGCAATGGAAGCTCAAGAGCAGCGTAGAACTAATAGGATTCTTTCTGCTTTAGAGGTTCTTGAGCGTGATTCTTCAACTGTACCCTATGATCGTTTTGAATCCGATTTAGATGCAAATGCTAATGAGCTCGCTAACGGAGACTCAGATCTTTTAAATGGTTCCGTTGTTCCAGCGTGGGATGTTGATGGATTTTCCTCGTCTGAAATGGAAGTAGACGAAAATGGTAACTTTGTCTTTAACCCTGATAATCTTCAAGTAACTAATGTTGATTTCGAGGCTGCTGATGACGATCAGGCTGCTGATGACGATCAGGCTGCTGATGACGATCAGGCTGCTGATGACGATCAAGCTGCTGCTGCTCCTTCGTCTGTTTCTGATTTTATAAACGAAGCGGGAGAGTTAATTGAAGGAGCTTCTAGTGCTGCTTGGGATTGGATAGTAAGTCAAGTTGAAGGCGGTATTGAAAAAATAAAAACAATGACGCCTAAAGATTGGGGTGATGCTGCTAGAGCAATTTTAGAGCAAGCCGGTGTTAATCTTCCTACAAGTGATGTTAGCGACATTCTTAACGGTGGTTATGGTGTTATTTGGCCTACTGCCGGTTCTGCTTCTTCTCCCAGTGGTATTTTTGGATCAAATGGAAACATATTTATTCCCGGCATACCCGGTGGCATTTCGCCCGGAAGCGTTACTATAGGAACAATTGAAGAAATATTAAATTCTGAAAATCCTATAGATGCTATTAAAGGAATGGGAGAGGAAATTAAAAGCCAAATAATTACAGCAGCATCAGATCCTGTTGGTATTATTACTGGTGTGTATGAGGATCTAGAGTTTCCAGAATGGCTTATTTTAGGTGGAGTAGATGGTCTTTTTGGTGATGACGTAGAAGAATATATAAGAAGTACAATAGATGACCTAGATCCTACTACTCCGTCTATTCCTTTCGATGGCGATGACGAAGAAGAAGAAGAAGGAAATTCTACAGGTAGAACAATAATTGATGATATACACACGAAGACACCACCAAAAACAGATTCTGATCGATACACGAATGATGCTGACTTAAATACAACAGTTGATGATGACGAAGAAAAAGAAGGAGATCTTATAGGTATATACGGGCAAGATCCCGGCTTAGATCAAACAACAGTTGATGATGTTCTTAACTTAAATACAACAGTTAATGATGATGTTCTTAACTTAAATACAACAGTTGATGATGATGTTCTTAACTTAAATACAACAGTTGATGATGATGATGTTCTTAACTTAAATACAACAGTTAATGATGATGTTCTTAACTTAAATACAACAGTTGATGATGATATATACACGAATACAACAACATCAACATTAACGACACCGCCTGAGGAATTACTTGATGGAGGAGGAGGAGGAGGAGGAGGAGGAGGAGGAAAACAAACCAATTTTACACCTTATTTCTCAGGCATTGACTATCAAAGACAGCCAGCACTAGGAATAATGAATTTACCTAGAGTAGATTATAATGCTGGTTTATTTAATAACATAGCTAAAAGGCAAGCGGCGTCCGTTATACCTCAGGCTAGTCCGCTAGAACGTAAAATAACTAGTTTGTTTGATAAATACATATAAAGCGAGCATTGCATAATGACTTATTTAGATGCTGTTAATAATGTTTTACGCAGATTGCGTGAAGAAGAAGTAACTACTGTACAAGCCACTACTTACAGCAAGATGGTAGGAGACTTTGTTAATGATGCAAAAGACCTAGTTGAAACTGCTTGGGATTGGGCAGGGTTGAGAAATACCTTAACTGCTACTACTCAAGAAGATGTCTTTAGCTATGTATTAACTGGCAGTCAAAGCACAATTAAGTTACTAGATGTTATAAATGATACTAGTAATTTTTTTATGGAATACAGAACTGCAACGTGGTTTGATAATCAGTACCTTAATCAAACTCCGGTAAAAGGATCTCCAGCGTTTTATACCTTTAACGGTGTAGATTCAAATGGAGACTCACAGGTTGACCTGTACCCTAAGCCTGACGGCGTTTACGAAATAAGATTTAACAGTGTACTTAGGAATAACAATTTATCTTTAGATACTGATAAATTATTTATACCTTCAACCCCTGTTATTCACCTAGCAATTGCTTTGTTATCTCGTGAGCGTGGAGAGACAGGCGGCACTAGCACTCCTGAGTATTTTGCTATTGCCGATAAGTATTTAGCTGATGCTGTAGCTATGGACGCCCAAAAACATCCTGATGAAAACGTGTGGTACACCCCATAATGGCCCAAGAACTGTTAAGTATAAATCTGGTTGCTCCTGCTTTTAAGGGGATTAACACAGAAGACACTCCTTTAGCACAAGACCCGTCTTTTGCTGAAAAGGCAGACAATGCTGTTATTGACGAGCGCGGACGTATTGCTTCTCGTAAAGGTATTGCCCTTGCAACAACAGATTCAAGTGAGTTAGGTTCTGATCGCATACACAAAGTTCATCATTTTTACGACAGTACGGCTACTGAAGTAACTTTTAGTGCAGGTAATAATAAAATATTAAGCGGAACAACTACGTTAGTTGATGTTACTCCTGCTGGCTATACTATTACGGATAACAATTGGAAGATAATTAACTTCAACGATAACTGTTATTTTTTTCAAAGAGGTTATGAGCCACTTGTATATAACAATACTCTAGGGGCAGTTACGGTAATGTCTGCTGTTCCGGGTGCCTCTCTTACTACTGCACAGTATTGCCACGAAGCGATAGGCGCTTACGGTAGGTTATGGGTAGTAGGAACAGAGACTAATAAAAATATAATTTATTGGTCTGATTTATTAACAGGCCAAGATTTTGCTGGTGGATCAAGTGGATCTATAAATGTTGAAGAGGCGTGGCCTGATGGCTTTGATGAAGTTAGAGGATTAGCTGCACATAATAATTTGTTAATTGTATTTGGCGAACACAGTTCTATTATTTATCAGGATGCTCAATCGCCAGCAAATATGTCTATAGCTGATACTATTCCGGGCGTTGGTTGTATATGCCGCAATAGCATACAACACATAGGAACAGATGTTTTGTTTTTATCTCACTCTGGCTTGCGTAGCTTTCAAAGAACAATACAAGAAAAATCAATGCCTATTACTGATCTTAGTCGGAACGTAAAACAAGAGCTAATTCAGGCAATAGAAAGCCGCACTGAACCTACAGCATCGGTGTATAGTCCTGAGAATTATTTTTACTTAGCTACCTTCCCAGATCAATTAACGACTTACTGTTTTGATTTAAGGGGAACGTTAGAGAATGGATCGTATCGAGTTACTAAATGGCCTTCATCGTTGTTTAAAGCATGGCACAGAAAAACTGATGGCGAGTTATTAACTGGAACACAGCAAGGAATTGGTAGTTACTTCGGATATTTAGATCAAACTGCTAGTTACAGGTTTAGTTACTTTAGTCCCGGCCTTACGTTTGGTGATCCTTCAAAGATAAAGATCCTAAAAAAACTAAGACCTACATTAATAGGCGTTAAAAGTGCAAATATAATCTTAAAGTGGGCGTATGATTTAAACGAAACATATACAACACAAGAGTACACGATAGATGATCCTACCAGTCTTTCAGGAGAGTACAATGTGTCTGAATATAATATTGGTGAATATTCAAGGGGCACTCTTACTGTTCGCAAGGCAGTTAATACGACAGGAAACGGGACAATTATAACAATAGGATTAGAATCAGACATTAATGGTTCTGCTTTATCTTTACAGGAAATAAACGTACAGGCATTGATGGGTAAAACAATATGAGTAATTATATAAAGACAACAGACTTTGCAACAAAAGATACCTTGCCTTCTGGCAATCCTGCAAAACTGGTTAAAGGCGTTGAAATAAACACAGAGTTTAATAATTTGCAAACGTCAAGTGCTACTAAAGCAGATTTAGTTTCTCCTACATTTAGCGGGACGGTAACAATTCCTGCCTTAAATCTTACGGGAACTATGACAGGAACTATTGATGGAGGAACGTACTAATGGCACTAGGAGATCTTATAGGGGCCGGAGCCGGTATTGGGCTGATAAAATCGGGTTATAATAGATTAGGAGCTATTGGAGATAGAGCTTTTAACGCAGCACAGGGTATTGGAAATACAGGATTAGAGCAAACTAAGTTCCAGCCTTTTTCAATTACATCATCTACAGGTGGCATGTTTAATGTAGATAGATCTGGAGCGACTACAACTCTCTCGCCTCAAGAGCAACAGTACCAACAAATGATGATGAACCAAGCGCAACAAGCGGCACAGACAGATCCTTTTGGTCAACAAATGGGTAGAGACACCGCTACTAATGCTTACGAGCTTGGTCAGGGTTTTATGACTCAATCTGGAATGGATACAGGTGCCAGAGAGCAAGACATTTATGACAACATACGCGCTATGCAAACCCCCGAAGAGGAGCGTCAGCGCATGGCCTTAGAGGAACGCTTGTACAATCAGGGTCGTAGTGGCGTTTCAAGCAATATGTACGGCGGTACACCAGAGCAGTTAGCTATGGCAAAGGCTCAAGCTGAAGCACAGAATCAAGCATCTCTACTGGCAATGCAGCAGGGCCAAGCAGAGCAGCTACAGCAAGCAAACTTAGGAAACATGTACGCAGGACTAGGCTCAGGACTTTTTGCACAAGATTTAGCAAACAGACAAAATCAGCAGGGTTTAGGTATTCAAGCGTTAGGCGCGTCTTATGCTCCTCAAAATCAAATGTTAACTGTTCAGCAAGCTACTGATCTATATCCTCAGCTTAATCAACGCGCTCAATTTGAAGGGGCTAACTTGTATGGTGAGGCTAACATGGGTGGTGTTGAGGCACTTCTGGGGGCTGCTTTAGGACAAGGAAATCTGTTAGGTGAAGCAGGTGCCGGTATCTTAGGCGGTACAAATTATACCAACCTGTTTGAAGATCTGTTTTAGGAGAATATAATGGCACGTTTTAGTAGTAGTTTTATTCAAGGTTTAGCAAACCCCTCTTATGCAGATGGTTTATTTGCGGCTGGTCAGAAGTTAGGTGGTATGCTTTCTCAGAGGGCTGAAGACAAAGATAAAGCAGAAAAAGAAAAAAGAGCCACGGCGCTTATTCAGCAGTACAAGGACAACCCTGCTGAACTAAGGGCTATAGCTCAGGAGTACGAGATTAAAGGCAATCAACAGTTCGCTCAGGTGTTTGCTAGTGCTGCTCAGGCCGCTTTAGAAAGGGCTTCAAAAAGAGTAGACGTTATGAACGCTTCTAGGGCCGCCGCTGATTCTAGATCAAGAGCGGTAGGTACTCGTGTAGACGCTATGGGTGCTGAGTTAGAGCGCACAAGGCTAGAGCAGAACGCCGTTAAAAAGGCTAGAGCGACAGGAGACAAAAACGCTGTTGCTGCTTTAGTTGGTGCTGATAAAACTACTTTGCGTAGTTACTTGATGCAAAAGCCCGGAGAAAGGCAAACATCTACACTGCCGCCCGGTTCTAAGCTAGTAGATACAGTCACCGGACAAACTATTGCTACAACTCCTTTTAAGCCAGCAGAGCCTAAAGAGGCTAAAGTAAACTTTCAAAAGAGAGACGACGGATCAATATTAGTTTTTAAAGGAACCGAGCTTGTTCAAACTATTGAGCCAACAAAAGCAGAAGGCGATCAAAATGCTGCTATGAATCTTATAACTAAGTCTGTTTATTTACAGGGGGAGGTAGATAAACTGTCTAAAGACATGGACTACTGGGAGTCTGGCTTTGCTGGTCAGGTGTCGTCTATGGTTGGCGGTACTCCCGGTTACGACAGGGACAGGGACATAATCAATTTAAAGGCTAATTTAGGGTTAGATCAAATCAATGAGATGAAGCGTCTGGCTGCTGAATCAGGCGCTAGTGGAACTGGTTTGGGGCAGATATCAAACATTGAATTTATGTCTCTTCAGTCTACTGTGGATGCTCTAGATGTTGGTATGTCAAAAGAAGCTCAGTTAGAGGCGCTTGCAAACATAAAAAAACATCTAAAAGTGACTCAAATGTTAGCTTCTGGTGTGGCACCTAAAGACGCTGTTGATTGGAACTCTGAAACATATAAGGCCAACGGTTACCATAAAGACACAGTAACAGGCAACGTGTTTTATGCTCCTGACGGTAAAAACGGGCAGGTGTACATACTTCAAAACGGAAAATTTGTTAAAGCGCGGGTGTTTTGACCTATGGAAAATAAAGAATCTTTATTAGAATCCTTTAATAGGGCTTATGGTGACTCAGAGACCACAGCCCCTTTAATAACAGAGGAGCAGGAAAAAGAAGAGAACATTGATGTAGCTTCTTCTTTTAATCGCGCTTTTGAAGAATCTGCTGTGGACTTACAAAGCGCACCTATGTCTCAGGAAGATGAAAGCTACTGGTCGCGTCTTTTTGAGCAGCCGTACCAGAGAGCAATCGACCGTCAGGTGTCCGTTTTCGAGAGGATGGCAAGCACTTATGACCAACAAACTCAAGTTGACCCTAACATGGCTAAAGCTGAGTTAGAAAAACAGTACCGAAACCGTACTAACTTACCCTCTGTTTTACTACAGACGGCAACTAACCCAATATCTTTGGCTTTCGATACAGCGTCTGAAGCTATTTTAATAGGCGGTGAAGAGGCTTTTGGGCTATTGCCTGAAGGTTTTAAGGCTGATGCGGCGCAAGCGTTTAAAGACTTTGCCGAAACAAAGGTTGGTCAATTAGCAATTAATGCCGCAGCAGAGGGAGCAGAAGTTTGGAAGTCTTTTAGGGAGAGTTACCCTAATGAGGCAGCTAACCTAACGGCGTTCTTTGATACGGCCGTTGTTCGTGGTACAGTGCCGCTGGTTAAAAACAAATTAGTGCCTATGCAGCTAAAAGACGTAGGATTACGCACTACAACAGAACCTTTGGCTGGTGGTGATAGCGATGTATACAACATATTGTTTCGGGGCGCTAAGAAAACACCTGAGCAAACCGCAAACACAACAGCCCCTATGGGTGTTAAAGGTACCCAAGAAGTTTTAGCAACAGCGGAAGAGCTTGAGTTAGTAGACCTAGCCAAATCTGCCGGTGTTAACGGATCAAAAACAATGCAGGAGAACTTAAACGCTCTAAACTCCTACATGACTTCTCTAGATAATAATCTGATTAAACTGCTACGTAGAAACGAAAGCAAAACTAACTGGGCAGAACTGGATGTTAGAGTAAAGCAAAACGTTAAGGCTCAGTTCGATGCTATAGTAGAATCTAATCCGTCACTGTTTGCGTCTAAGGGCGCTAGGCAAGAAATAAATAAACTGTACTCTGAGTTTATGTCTATATTAAATGAGCAGGGAGGAACTCTAGAGGGTCTTCTAGTCGCTCGTAGAATGTTTGACGACAGAGTTAAACGCATGGGTATATCGTTAGACGGTAGCAAACTAAATGCTAAGTCTCTTTCGGCTAGGGCTGTTAGAGAAGGTGTAAACGATACTTTCTTAGCCTTTGCTCCAGAAGGGCGTACAATGCTAGAAAGAATGTCTAAGCTATACGGTGTTCTAGACACCGTTACGCAAAAGGCAGCTAAAGAGTCTAAAACGGCGTTTGGTCGTTATATTTCTGACTTAGGTTTAGATAGTCTAGTGGGTGACACAGCGGCCAGTAAAGTAATAAACGCAGGTTACGTCTTAGGCGCGTCGGTAGCTGCTTCTCCGTACTACGTATTTAAAAAAATGATGTTAAAACCTACGCCAGCGAAGGGTCGGGCTAAGGTTGCTTACGTTCTTAGAGACATAAAAAGGGAAATTTCTAAAGGTTTAGACGCTATTAAAGACCCTGTTAAAAAACAATCATTTCTTAAAGACCGTAAAACAGTGTACGCTGCTCTAGAGGCTGCTGCAAAGCAATACTCAGAGGAAACTGAAGAAGAGCAGAAAAATGTCCGGTGATTGGTCATCAAAGGTTTCACGTAACTACGACCAAAGAGAGCTACGCAAATCTTCTCAGGCTCAGCGTAAGAGAGTATCATCTAAGGGAGCCGATGAAAGGCAAGGAAGCCTAGCTGTATTAGGGGAGGTTATAGGGCTTCCTCAAGCAGCCCTTAAGGAGACTATAGGGGTAGGAGAGAACTGGGTAGACAAACCTATAATGGTTCCTCGAAATAGCGTCACTGGTGTAAATTTCTCTGATCCGGGACAACAACTTCCTGATAAAGATGTTGCTCCGGGTGTAAACCTAGCACTAGACATGGTAGTAGATCCTTTAAACCTTGTAGGCGCTGGTGTTTTTTCTAGAGGTTATAAACTGGCTAACGAAGCCGCAGAAGCTGCAATAACTAAGTTTGGCCCTGACGCGGGAAAAGGAAGTATGTTGTCTTCTTTATCAAACTACATACCTAACCATTACGGCCCTACAGACGTAGCTGAAGAGGTGGGCAGTCTAGACAACCTTCTGACTGGTCTTATGCCTAACACTTTTAAAACGGCTAAAGATGCTCAAGCAGCGTTATCTAAGCCTATTGGTTTTGCAAAGTGGAGTTTTGAAGGATTAAAGAACGCTGTTATGGATTCTTTAGATCCAAAAGCAAGAGCCTTGTATAAATCAAAAGGTATTACTCCCGGAAGTCAGCGTTACGTTGCTAGGGCTTTAGCGGACAATGAAATACACAAGGCTGCGGCTCAGGTACAGTATGCTTCCCATATTCCTCAGCAGTCTGGTCGCGTAGGGGACACCGCAGCATCTGTAGAAAACATAATGCAAAAATCAGGGGTTTCTGATTATTTTATGTACGTTCCCGGAAGCTACAAGGAGTCTATCAAGGCTAATAAACTAAAACCTACTCAAAACGGTAAAACTACTCCTATATCAGACAACGACTTAGGCATTATAGAAAATCACTTTGGTAGGGTTTGGAAAGCTTCAGACTCTAGAGGGAACCAAGTACCTTTTAACGAGTCCGAAAGTCCTATACTTTTTATTAAAGCGCCGGGCAACGGGACAAAGACAGGTGACCACTACAACGACCTTGTTAACTCTGGGTGGATATCAGATATGTCTAAGGTTTTTCAAAAGACTAACGGAAAACCTACTGTAGAGCAGTTATGGACACAGATGTCTAAAAACAAAAAAATAAAACTGTCTAGCGATAGCAATACTTTAGAAAAGGCGAGAAAAAACGGAATATGGCTTACTGGGTCAAAAAAAGGTCGGGCGTACACAGAAGGAGGTATAAACTTCATGGTTAACGTAAAGCCCAACGGTAACGTTATTATGGTTATGTCTGACGAGCATAACTTTGCTGAAAGCATAGCAGAGAAAGGTGATGATTTAGTACGCAAAATGACTAGGGGTAAAAAAGAGACGGGAGCAAATTTAGTGGATCAAATGCAGAGGGCTCTGCCTAACAGACTCGTCGCTGTAACTCCACCTATGCAAGCAAACATATTCAACCTAAGACCTAGACAGTTTCCGGGAATGGGTACAAAAGAGATTAAAAACGCAACTACAGGTAAAGGCGCTGTAAGTAAAAATGACTTAGAAGCGTTTGTAAACGAGGCTCCAAGTAAAGAAGCTGTGGATATAGAAACTAAAGCTAATTTAGGAAGAATGCAGCAAGGTCTTGGGGCGGGTATGCTAATAGGTAACGCTTCAAGGGATAGATAAAAGGAGAAGAAAATGAAAGACCAAACAGTAGAATACATGTCAATGGATCACTACATGAAGTCAGATAAAGAGAAGCAGCGGTCTATCAGGATGGCAGAAATGGGGATGCAAACGTGCGCTACCCCCAGTAAAAGTAACGAAGAGATCCAAGAACGTGAACAAAAGATGCGAGAAGGTTACGGATACTATATGTAGAAAGGGAGCCGAAGCTCCCCTTTAGTTTACTTTATATCTCGCAAGCGCCTCCTACGCAAGCCAGTGTCTGAGCACCTTCTGTTTTATCTTCGTGCTCTACGATGTCCCAGTCTATAACCGTGGGTATGTCCTTCACTAGCTTGTCATAGGTGGCCCTGTCGATCTCCTCGTAGGGTGCCTGTTGATACGTATGCTCAGAGTACGGCAGGAAGCTAATACCAGATACGTCGTCAAAATTATTATATAGCCACTGCCCTACTTCCATGAACTCAGAGTCCTTGTAATAGACGGTGATGCTCGGCTTGTGCTCGCACCAGTGATCCTGATATATCTTCCACAGGCGTAGCTGTTCCATAGCACCCACCTCAGAAGTACACACAGCGCCCTCTGGAGCCTTTTGAACGAAGCTGAATACTTTGGTATTGGGTGACATCACATCGTTCTCTACGGGCACACCAGCGGCTTCTAAGACACCGCACAGAGGGTCATCAGCAGAACCTCTTACTCGTCTTATGTATTGCTTTGCGAAGCGAGGGTGTATTCCCGAAGCAGAATCAACAAGCTGACTGACAGTACCACTGGGCTTAACAGCAGTAACAGCAGTAGAAGGGTTAATCCCAAGCTTTTTAGCCCACTCTTTATTAGTCTGTATAGCCTCATCGCGCATCTCTGTAAGCCATTTTTTAAGCTGCTTCTCATCTTTAGCTCCTGATAAAACTGGGTGATCCATAATCCCTGTGAGAGACACGCCTAATAGAGCTTCCTCTTCAGTGTTTTGTTTCCAGATCTTACGCAAGTAACGGAAGTCTGTTAGTGTTGCTTGGAGCGTTCCCAAGATCGCAGCAACTCGTACTTTCCGCTTGAGATCCTTCAGCGTATCTTCTGGTCTAACAACAACTTCAGACAGATTACAAAACTGATAGGGACGTAAGATAATCTCGCTGCACGGGTTAGTACCGAAGTCCCAGTCTGCATCTCGGCGCCCGTTCTTTGCAGCTTGCTTCTGACTAGCAACACGACTAAACATTCCGCGTTCGCCTGAGAAAGATTCGTACAGGCTCTTCCACTCGTTTAAAAACGCAGCGAAATCAGGCTTCTCTGTGTAACACGCTGAGTTATTTGCTAGCCCCCGCTGCGGGTTGTCTATCCACCACTGTCCTGTCTTAGCTCGTCGGATTCGATCATCGGTAAGGTTACTAAGACTGATGAGTGCGCTTCGTCGTACTCCTCCAACAACGACGACCTGCGCAATCTTACAGCATATATCGTGACATTCGATGGAACTAAGCTTTCGTCCATAAGCTGCGAGAAAGACTTCAACGGTGAATTTGAACAAATCTTCAAGAGGTTCTGGGCCAGACGCTCTGCCGCCAAAGGTTCTGAGCGCGGCACCAGCAGGTCGTACTCCGCTTGTATCCCACTTTGGCACTTGACCCGAATAGAGCATGGCAATAAGCTCTCGGTATGCTTTAGCCCATCCAATTTTACTGTCCGCGACATGTATAACACTTTCGGTTTCATGGAAGTGCTCCGCTATCTCTGGTAATTTAGAAATGTATTGGCGTTCGACGCTGAAGCCAACGCCGGTTCCGCACATAAGCACGTACATCATTTCATCAAACGCTTTGGGGTGGTCTATCGGTAGGTAAGAGCAGTTGAACCCTGCAACGTTATCCCGGTCGAGTGCTGAACCCGCTGTCATTAACGCTCTCATTGAAGGCATGACCTCCAAATTCGTGATGGCCTCATTGACAACAGCTACATCCTCACCCTTCAAAGCTCCACGGTCAATCCAGAACTGCACATATCTATTAACCGTCTCTTCCCATGTCTCCCTCCGCTGCTCTTCTGGTAGGTATCGTGCGTAACGTGATTTTGCTATATATTGTTGATAGGCGTCCATCTATTCTCCTCCTCCTAGTATACTTTCCATGATGCTGTCTTTCCCCATCGAGAGAAGCATGTATGCGCCATCAGGGTAGTTAACAGTTGAGGCCACAGCTAGTGCTTCACCCTCTACAAAAGTCACCACCACAGCCTGTATATCAGCACCCTCTGCCTCTTCCTCTGCGCAGTGAGCAGCTAACAGTTGAAACATCTCAGAGGCTTTGCTCTCGTTATCTGTTGGCTTACCGAAGTTACCTTCAACGACCTTCATTATTTATTCCTCGTTTTTATCATGCAGTCTGCTTGTTCTCCGTATAAGTTTAATCCATAGTATCGCATAGGTCTTCCCCCAGCTTAATTAAAAGCTTTTCCGCGTCTTCGTATGCCCCTGTTTTGAGTTCTCCTTCGATGGCGTCCAACAAAACATGTCTTGCGTATGCCCCTGATTTCTGTTTACTAATGAGATAATTTATATTGTCTAGGCAGATAAATACTGCTCTGAGGGTATCTTCTAGTTTTCGTTTCTTCATAAGTTCTCCTCGATCAGCTTCTCAAGATACCAGCGACATTTACGGAGGTCTTCAACTGGTTTGCCTTTGTATTCGTACCGCCATAAATACTTCATGCAGTTACCTTTGAGATAACCTTTGAACTCTTGCGGGTGCATAGATGCTTTGATTGCTTCTATGGCCTCTATTGAGCCAGTGTTGTAGTGATCCGGTCGTGCGACGGCATCGAACTGTTTTTCTTTTACAGGCTCTTCAATAACTAAATCAGAGGGGTGAACCGTAAAAGCAGATGTTGCGGCGTCCCATTCTTCTGGCGTAGCGTCATCTATTGATCTACCGTATAAAACGTTACGATCACAATTAGTAGTCATCTATCCCCTCCTCTATAAACTCTTGCTCTAACTGTTCGAACCGCTTGATGACTTTATCTTCAAACCTGTCTAGTATCTCTTCTGAAGACAGTTCTAAAAACTCCAATAGATCATCGGGGTCATAGTTTTCCATTAGTTTTTCCTTAAGTTCTTCAAGTGTCAGAGACATAATTGATAAGCTCCTCTAGAGTCTCTATAGTATACCATTTTATGTTGTATTTGTCACACCATTGAGCCATAGTAAGTTTTGTGGTTTTACTCACTTTTTGGTCAGGCTTCATCAGGATAAATACAAACTCCTCCGTCCACGCGATAGATTTAGCGATTGCTTTATACTTCTGAGTATCTCCTGCCCTGAAGTAACCTTTGCATTCGACGTAGAAGGTTGTTTCTTTTCCGTTAAACACGAAGTCTGGGGTGTACATCCTCGGTATTGTGTATGGTATTGCTGTCGGCTCGTAGTTAAAACCGTGTGGTTGTAGCTCTTGTGCAACGTCATACTCAAATGTACTCCTAAACCCTTTAGGTACTTTCTTCCGTTTAGCCAACGGACACCTCCTTTAAGGGTATCTCCATCACTTTAGGCTCATTGATGACCTCTGTTAAGTACCTTGGGCCGTATGAGTAAGCGAAGGCGCGAACCGAAGGCCAGCAGACCCTTTTGTACGAGCAGTATGAGCACCCTACGGCGAGTTTCTGGTTGCCACTCTTTCCATCTGGAATAGGCTCGTAGCAAACGTCGGGTGGGTCGGGTAGCTCCACTAGCTTTTTTACGTGTTCAATGCGCTCCTCTATGTCGTAGCTGATTAGGTCGTATACCGGCGCTTGAGTATCTTCCGTGTCGTAAAGTAGGTAGGTGAGGTGTCCGTTTTGTTTGTCCATAGCAAGCCAGCCAAACTTTGCGTCTCCTTCAGCGTGAGCGTAGCCCTTAATCTGCCCAACATAACCAAACGGGTCGTCATAAGCGAGCGAGCCATCTTTAAATTTCTTAAACCCAAAAGTTGAAACACTCTTAACGTCAGTAACAACACCGTCAATTTTACAGTCCATAGAACCGGTAATACCTCTGACGTTGACTTTCTTTTGCTCATCTGTTACCTCGTGTCCTGCCGCTTTAGTTAGGAACAGTAGTAGTTCTTCGATCAGGTGACCGTATAAGAATTTAACGTAAGTGTGACCTTCTAGCTCCTCGCCGTGTTCCTCTTTGTTTACAACATTCCAGAGATAGCGGTCGTCACGACCAATATTAGACATGCGAAGTGTACGTCCGTCATTAGACTTCTCACGACCAAACTCCTTTCTCATTAACCCCTTTACGTTTTCACCGAAAGCGTCTATAGCAGCTTCCAGATCAACACCATTGGGTGTCTCTTTTGTTTTAACCAGATTGTATATATCCGGTACTAGGTTGTACACTGATTTACTCATTGGTTGTCCTCTAAGTATTTTATGGCTCTACCGAGCATAGCTGTGTCGTCATCAAACCCTCCTAAAGACCTGTTGCATTTGTGACACAACCAGCCCCTGAAAGCCTCTGTCTCGTGGCAATGGTCTAACACCCAAGATCCGTTTTTTGTGTTTCCTCGCCCTTTGACAGCATCTTCATCCCCTTCACAGATAGGACAGACGTAACCCTCAGACGGCATACCGTGCTTCTTTTTTAGTGCTTCTCTAACCTTACTTAGCTCGTTGTTGCATGATTTACACTCTGGTCTTAAGTAGTTTCCTCCTGAATGTCTCGAAAACCTCTCTAGTGGTAGTATTTCCTTGCACTTGCTACATTCTTTACTGTCACCTCCTAAGTCATAGTGGTCGTCCTCTAGTAGTAATTCTATCTGCTCCATCAGTGGGTCTCCGACCAGTTGTCTCCGATTTTGTATTCTCCGTCAAGGGGGCATCGCAGTCCGAACTGTTGCCCTGCTTGGACAACGCAAGACACCGCGAGCTTGCCGAAATCTTCTGCCTGTTGTTCATCAACCTCTGTTTGAATCTCGTCATGTATATTACCTAAAAACTTATAGTCAAAACCTAACTCGTTAGCTGCATCGTCTAACAAAACTAGAGCCTTCTTCATTACAACAGCACCAGACGCCTGTAGTAGTGTATTCAATGCACTATGTTCGGATCTGACCCAGAGCTTCCTTCCATCGAGTCCGATAAGATGTCCCCTTGAACACGCTCTAGTAACACGGTCTCGTAAATGCTCAAGAGATGGTGTATTTCTAAGAAAACGCTGTTTAAGAGCACGGCCAATTTTTGCAGATCCTCCCACGATGCTTCCGATTTTTGCGTCTCCTGCTCCATAGAGGAAAGCGTAGATGAAAGTTTTTGCCTGAGATCGTTCCGGAAGTCCAGCAGCGGTTTGATTTGTGGTGTGTATGTCTCCGTTAAGGATTTCATTTGTGTATTCCTCGTCTCTCATGTAGTTTGCGAGCATACGAAGCTCTAGACCTGAAGCATCGAAGCCTACTAGCTTCTTGCCTTTAGGTACAATCCAGCAGCTACGGCTCTCTGCTCCGTATACGCCTCTGGCAGTGATCTGAGCCATGTTAGGGCTTTGGTGTGTCATTCGTCCTGTAACTGCCCCACAGGGGTTTACACGCCCGTGAACACGATCTGTCACTGGGTCTGCGTGTTCTAACCACGACTTGACCATAGAGCTTCTCTTTTGCAGCGTAAGGTACTCTAAAACTAAGGCAGCCTCTGGTATGTGCTGTAGTGGCTTTAGCGTACTCTCATCGACCTGCGGCCTACCTGAAGGGGTTACTGCGTTCCACAAAGCACCCTTGCTCAAAAGCCGCTCTGCGACCTGTTGGCGTGATGCTGGGTTAAACACGGTAACCTTGTCTTTCAGTCTTTTGCCTGTTTTCTCACTCCACCGCTCCTCAACAATAGGCGGGAATACAGCCTGTAGTTCGTTCTCTATCTCCTTTTGACGCTGAAGCATCTCAGCCATGAGTTCAGACGCATAACGAAAGTTTAGCAGCCACCCGTTGCGTTCTTGCTCGTTGATTATCCAAGCTACTTTATGCTCTAGGTCGATAGACACATCAGAGAAGCCATCTAAGTCACCCATAAGGTGCTTGTGTACAGCTTCTGTTACATCTACGTCCTGCATACAGTAGTCGATCATCTCACTACTTAGCTGAGACCAATCGTTGTGGTCGCCTTTAGGGAAGCCTAGGGTGTTGCCCCAGTTTCTCAGGGAGTGCCCACCAGATCGACTAGGATCAGCCAAGCGACTAAGAACAAGAGTGTCCAGAACAGTTTCTCTATCAAAAACAACACCCCATAGACGCTCAAGGACAGGTACATCGAAGCCGATGACATTATGTCCAACCCAAGTCGCTTTAGGCATCGAAGTTTTGTACGCAATGAAATCAGTAGCATTACATATCACCGTTGATGTGTCTTTGTACTTACAAACAACGCACCATATAACGCTGGGGTTAAACCCATCGCACTCTAGGTCGAAGTATACGTAGTTACTCAAAACTCATCCTCTTTTGTATCGTAGTTAGGTGCTGGCACTTCTAACATACGTCCTGTTTGTGTTTCGTAACGTAACCAACACGCTGGGCCAGTCTGACCAGTGTAGCGATTCTTTAGGATACGTACACAAGTAGTGTTACGAACGTCTAGATCCTCGTGTTGCTGGTTACGCTCCATACCTATAACTATGTCCGATAGCTGGGCGATGCTCTGGCTACCTCGCAAGTCCTGTAGGCTAATGTTTCCTCCGTCCTCGTGAGCCTTACCGGTTACCCGCCTGAGGTGACTGACTAAGAATAAACCAATGCCCGTCTCTGCCACTAGAGTACGTAACTTTGTCATTATCTCGTCAATAGCCTTACGCTCGTCTCCGTTTTCTTGTCCGCTTACTACGATTGATAGGTGGTCAAGTATAACGTACTTGCAGTCGAGGGCTTTCGCCATGTACCGCACTCGTGACAGTAGGTTGTCCGTTGATGTTGACCCCCAGTGGTCGAATAGATAGTAACGTCCTGTTCCCAGCGTTGCTTCCCAGTATGGTCTAAGCTGATCGACAGGAGTGTCTTCTTCCAAGTGGAGCGGCCTATTTGCTGCCACCGACATGATTCCCAGAGCGGTACGGGGTACGTCTTCTTCAAGTGCAAGTACGCCAATGTTTGCGTCTGTTCGCTGTAAGAGATCGTATTCGAGTTCTCGGATGAACTGGCTTTTTCCCATACCAGAGCCACTTGTAATGGTGACGAGTTCATAGGGCCGATGACCTTTCGTGATGGTGTTAAGGCCCTCCCACGGATAGGGTGTAGACTTAACTGCTCTTTTGTTGACAAGCGCATCCCATGTATCCTCCCCTGCTACAATACCGTCTGGTCGATAGACTTTAGCGTCCCACCACACTTTAGTAAACTCTGTGATCTTGTTACCGACTAGCATTTCACTAGCGTCTTTCATCGGCAGCTTACAGATCTTGAGCTTGTTGGGGCTAAAGATATCCTTTACGTTTTCTACTGCTAAGTTACCGGCTTTGTCGTTATCAAAGCACAGTACGATGTTGTCGTAACCCTCTAGAAACTCTAAGTTAGCCTTTATCTCTTTCTCAGCCGCTGAAGCACCGGCCTTTAAACTCACTACGTCAAACTTCTGGCCGAACATCTCATAAACACTCAGAGCATCTAGTTCGCCCTCGGTTATGGTGATGTACTTACCACGCCCACGACAGATGTTTTGCCCGAACAAACCCGCAGATGCTAAGTCTCCGGTAGCGTAAAAAGCCTTGTTCGGTACGTTACGCACTTTAGAAGCGATTAGTTCGCCTGTTTCTGGATGGTAAAAAGGGTAGAAATGTTTGTCGATGTTACCTTGCTGATCGAATTCTACGGTAACACCAAACGTTTTACAGGTGCTCTCCGAAAGAGAACGCTTGTGTATGGCTGATACAGCTGCACCTATGGTTACTTTGTGACCACCTAAAGGAATCTTAGGGGCATCTTGCGACACCCCCTCGAAACCTCCACCAGAAACGTGGTAGCTGCACGATGGAGTAAAGCAGTGCTTACCTCCGTTGTCGTATACAGCTACGTTGTCTTTGGAGCCACAGTCGGGACACGGTTCCCGTGATATGACTTTGGAGTCAGCCATAGTTTAAAAATCAGCCAGATCAGCGGAGTCAGGTGCGTCAGCTACCTCTATCACCTTTACTGCTTCTAGGTAAGTTGCCACACCGTGTACCGGATGTTCGTTACCTACCTTATACTTGAGTCGTACCTTAGAGTTATAAGGTATCTCACCCGTCCACGGATTACCCTCGCTGTCAAACGCCTTAACATCAAACCGAGACCTAAACTTACGCTGTTTAGCGCCTTGATAGTCCTTGATTTTAATGCCTCGTGACGACATCGTATTAGCGTCATCATCAGACAGCGTTGTAGTAATACTAAACTGCCCAGTGTCCTGACCATCGTAGACATCGTGTTTTGTGATGTTGCTAAAGTTTACTACACCTTCGACTACTTCAAACATAGGTTCGCTTCCCTTTTTTGGTTTACCAGATGACGAATTGCCATCCTTACTACTATTATCGCACGGTTTTATCTTTTTGTCAAGCGTTAAATCCTCTAGATCATCAAACATACTCCTTTTCTCCTAGACTCGCAGAGTATCTGCTTGTGTTAAAATCGTAAACTTAAGTACTACTTAGGTTAACTACAGTAGTATACTCCTTTACTTTACCCTTTAGTTAACTTCTAAAGTTAAACTTAAGTAGTTACTTAAGTATTATATTGTACCATAAAAATTGTTTTCTGTCAACTCCGATTCTAGTGAAATATTACCGCTATCATCGCTGTCCTCTAGCTCCCACTGAGAAGCCACAGAAACACTATAGCAAGTATTGCATAAATCAAAAAAGTCATTATGAGCATCCTTCCGTGTCAGTTCGTTGCCATCTAGTATCGTATTGCAAGCTTTACATCGCATAATTAATCATCCTCTGGTTTTGGTACGGTATCTTCCCAGCTATAAACCACGCCTATATATAAAGCTACTGGTAGCCATAGGGGTGCTGTAGCCACTACAAACAGATAAGAAAGTAATTTATACACTTTTCTACTCCTCAGAATCAAATGTTAGTAACCATTCGCTTTTAATTTCATCATCTGACTTAAAGCGATAGTCGTTGTTTAGGTTAGATCTAGCTATGCTCAGTAACTCAAACAGCGCCAGCATGTGCAAATGGTGATCTACCAGATCGTAGCGCATCTGTTCAGCATTTGGTGTATATTTGTACGTACTATTCGCCATTGTTGCCCCCTCAGTGTCCGTATGTGCCTCTAGAAGCTCCTGTACGCCCTTCTCAAGGCTTTTGTAGCTCAATTGGTAGTCTAGCATACCTCTAAACTTATCTCGCTCAGATTGCCATTTAGGATCATCCCTGAGTTTATCCCATTCGTGATCCTGTTCGTCGTAATAATCCATATTATTGCTCTCCCTCTAGTTCTAGCATATAGTGCGTTTGCAGTTCTGAATAACAAACATCACATACTAAAACATTAAAATCCTCTGGTCTATACAAATTTTCTGTTAATTGTTCACATAATTCACACGTACTCATTAGTTTTACCTCCCCACTTCATAGGTGAGCCGCTTTCTGCCCATTGATCAGCCTTGTAATTATAGTACACCATATAACCGAGTACAGCGTCCGACCTTTTGCATTCGTCTGGCATACATTGAGGCGGATCAGTGAAAGCATCTTTAGGAATGGCTCTAGGAGGCTCTGAGAGGCTCTGTGAGTGCTTTTGTATCGATAGGTGTACCTTACCATACCTTTTCGTGTATTCGCTCCCTAAGCCTTCTAGGTGCCTGTACAGCCACAAGTAGTTATCTAGTGATTGTCTAGCCCATACTGCCGAAGGATGGTTCTTGTGTGTAGTTTTGTAGGCTATCTGTCCGCCGTCTAGCTCATTGTGAGCCGTAGAAAGCAATTGAGCCGTTTCCAGTATCATCTTGACTACGTGCTTGTCACACTGTAAACGTGCGGCCTCGTGCGGGTCACGATCTAAATAAAATATATTCATTTCATTATGCCCCCATTAGTTAAGTTTGCCTAATTTACCACGTATGGATCGATTGAACCATAAGCGCACCACAGGCTTCATTATATAGGCGTTCTCAATTACCCACGTACCTTGTGAGTGATCGAAGTGTACTATATAGCCCATTCGGGTGATGGTTCTAGCGGCTAGATTTTTCAGTTTGGTTTTTAGTCTACGCAACATTGTTATACCCTCTCTTTTAGTTCGCGCAGTAGCGCCATGTGATCATCAAAAAGCATCTTAGCAGTAAACCCAACAATAAAGCAAGCGAAATATATCATGGTTTAGCCCTCCTCATTTGTCCGTTATTGATACGTTGACCCGCTTCTGTGGCTTGCTTAAACTAATATAAACACTGTAAAGTCCAGCGTGTAGCCCGTGGTAGCATTCGCCCCGTTTGTACGATACAGGGAGCTTGTGTGCAGCCCTTCGGCGTAGGATGAACGAACGACCAAGGATTCTCTTTTGTGTGATGTTTTCCTTCATGCTACGGCCTCCCCTTCGTGGTAAACCACGCCCTTTCGAATGTATACGTTGAATCCCAAAGCCCTCAAACGGCTCAAGGTTGTGCGTGTCGGCCACTGCTCCAGCGTCCTATAGTTAATGGTGAACACTCTATCCCCTGACTTCTGCCGTTCAACGGTCGCTATTGGGTGGCCGTGCAGGTACACGTGAGCCCACGTAGACCAATCACCGGACGCAATAGTCACCTGAGTGTTATCTTTTTTCCAAGGCCGCATATTATCCACGGCCTCGTTCATTTGCTTTTCGACCAGTCTCATTTTTAACCCTCTTTTTTGATGTCTAAAAGTTTGTTGCTCTTACGGTTTACCTTTATTACTAACGTGGCTTGGCTACCTTCTAAAAAGCCGCCTAGCGTATAGTTTACGCCTGAGTCGTTCAACGTGGAAACGGGGATAACAACACTATTGTTCGTCTCTAACTTTAGCTTAAAGTTAGGATTGCCGCAATAGCTGTTAGCTAGACGTTTCACGCTCGTTATGGTGCCTCTGATTTCTTGTGTGTTCATGGTTCAAAACCCTCCTGTGCAATGAATAACCAACGCGTGACTATCCGCGTTAAACGTGACTCCCTGACGTACTAGCTCGGCACATACTGCCGCTAATTCGGTTATGGTGTAACAGTGAATTTCCATGGTGTTATCCCTCTTAGTTTTGGTTTGTGTTGCGCCAGTGTTGGCTTAACAGTGGACACCGTAGCAGATGCCCACCATTAAATCAACCCTAGGCATCTAAAAATGTCAATAGATCGTGGCGTTTTTCCCATTTACTGCGCTCGTTAATTTTACAGCCGTTATCCCAGCGGCTAGCCTCAAAATCCCAGTAAGATCCGCTAATGCAGCGTTGAAGCGCGTAGCCTTTAACAAAGTCACGTACTATCGGCCGCTCGTTAGTTTGGACCATCAGATACTGGCGAACTTCTCCGGCTTCTTCTTTAGTCGTGTATATTTTCACGAGATCACCTCCAAGGTTTTGATTGCTGACTCAATACGCTGTGCTGCGATGCCGTAAGCGTCACGTTTTCCTTCAAAGTACCGCGCTACTGCTGCGTCCTCGAGCGCTTCAAACTGCTGTCCGTTGTCAAAACGGAGCTCATTGAACAAGTTGTGTATAGACTTGAGTGTCTCTAACATTAGCTCTTCATTGGTCATAATGTGTTACCCTCTCTGGTTATGTCTCTCGACTTGATGTAGCCATTATACACCACTAGCTAATGCTTGCAAGAATTATCTTTTGGTACTATGTCACATAAATAATGTTTTACACCTTGTGTTGCCTTGTGTTATTCGCGTGTGCGCGTGTGTATAATAGTGGTTAGACTTGTGTAACTATTCACACTTGCATCTTGTGGTTACTTGTGGTAGGTAGTCTGCCTCATGGTGTGCTTATGGGGTACTACTTAGGCATTCACATGTCTACTTTTTCTTTTGGTATTATTCACGTTGACTTGTGTGTTGACTTGTGTTACCCCCTGTGGATAGCTACCATAGTACACCCGTGATGTCAAGGATCTGCTTTGGTAATAATACCACAAGTATTCCTTGACTTTTGGTGTGGCCTTGTGTTAGACTTGGGTAGCGCCTTGTGTTGCCTTGTGTTAAAACCACGGGGGGAGGGGATTGACTTGTGTTAACTATTGTTGTAGCCCCCTAAGCACAAAAAAGGGTGAAATTACCGGTAAAAAGAACCTAAAGTTAACGTAAGTAACTACTTGTTTTGCCTTGCGTTTTGCAACAGAAGCACCAAGACTACAAAAAAGAAATAAATATCACCCTATGCACTACTTTAGTGCGCCCCTAAGATGCTCGCAGAGGGTCTGCTTTGTATACCTTTCTTTGGTACTTTGTCACAATATGTACTATTGTCTATTGACATTTACTAAAAAGTATGATATAATATAAGGCAGTTACTTAGGTAATAAAGTTTAGACTACAGAGTAGGCTCCTGTAGCTAACGCCTAGTCCAATTTAATCATCCAGATCCCCTTCTTTAGGATCAACTTTAGTAGTAAAACACTTTTAATTTAACAAATAGATATTTACTACAATAGTGACTGATTAGGTCTAACTAAGCAACTAGGGGTGACGGGTGACAACTAAAGACTACATAAGGATTACACATGACCGAAGGTGTATCTGAGGATAACGTGCCTACTAAGCGTTCTAGAGGCCGCCCAAAGAAGTCTGAGATAGCTAAAGCTGGTAAAACAGGTAAGGTAGGTAGACCTAAAGGCACAGCAGCCATCATAAACGACTACAGAGATCGTATGCTGGCTAGTCCTAAGTCTAGGGCTGTGCTAGAGTCTATCTTTAATGCTGCTCTAGATGATGACCACAAGAACCAAGCGGCAGCATGGAAGCTAGTAATGGATAGGGTAGCCCCTGTATCAGCCTTTGAGCAAGAGATAACTAAAGGGGCTGGTAAATCAGCCATACAAATCAACATTACTGGTGTTAATTCCGCTAACATTAGTGGTGGTGACGTTATAGATGGAGACTCCGGTGAAGTACTTCAAGATTGAAGAGTTTGACTGTCAAGAAACCGGAAACAATCGCATGGAGAAGGACTTCTTACGTTTGTTAGATGGCTTACGTGATAACTGTGGGTTCCCGTTTAAGATTACTAGTGGCTATCGTGACCCTACGCACTCTATAGAGGCCGCTAAAGCTATACCGGGTAGACACGCACAGGGAATTGCTGCTGACGTACAAATACTAGACAGTACAAGCCGTTTTAAAATAATAAAAGAAGCGATGAAACTAGGCTTTACAGGAATAGGCGTTGCAGATACGTTTGTGCATTTAGACACAAGAGGTGCTTCTTCAGTTATGTGGTTGTATTAATATGACTGATTTAGACGTACAGTTTACAGACTGGCAGCAGGAGGTGTTTAATGACCCTACACGCTTTAAAGTGGTGGCTGCTGGCCGTCGTTGTGGTAAGTCTTACTTGGCCGCTTGGAGTTTATTAATAAACGCTCTACAAAGTGATGACCCTAGATCGTGGACGTTTTACGTAGCGCCCACACAAGGGCAAGCAAGACAGATTATGTGGCGCACGTTGCTCGAACTAGGGCATAGTGTTATTAAAAAGGCACACATAAATAACCTTGACATCGAGTTAATTAACGGACAAACGATAGGTTTACGTGGCGCTGACCGTCCAGATACTATGCGTGGTGTTTCTCTTAACTACCTAGTGCTAGACGAATACGCTGACATCAAAGCTGAAGTCTGGGAAGAAATTCTAAGGCCAGCTTGTGCAGACAAAGAAGCCCCTGCTATCTTTATAGGCACTCCAAAGGGTCGTAACCATTTCTACGATTTGTACAAGTACTCTGAAATATCCAAAGATGCAGAGTGGAAATCGTGGCACTTTACTAGCTACGACAATCCGTTTCTAAAAGAATCAGAGATAAACGCAGCTAAACGATCCATGTCGTCTTATGCGTTTCGTCAAGAGTTTATGGCGTCATTCGAGTCTAAAGGCTCTGAGATGTTTAAGGAAGAGTGGGTTCAGTTCGGTGAAAAAGACTCTGAAGACGCAGGAGATTACTACATTGCTATTGACCTAGCTGGTTTTGAAGAAGTAGGAAAAGCAAGAAGTAAGAACTCAAGACTAGATGACACGGCAATATCAGTTGTTAAAGTAAGCGACAACGGCCATTGGTTTGTTGATAATATCATATACGGGCGCTGGGATTTAAATGAAACGGCCAACAAAATATTTAAAGCTGTTAAAGATTACAACCCTATTTCTGTTGGTATCGAACGCGGAATTGCTAAACAGGCCGTCACTTCACCCCTCATGGATCTCCAAAGAAGACACAGCAAATTCTTCCCCATACAAACACTGACTCACGGTAACAAGAAAAAGACTGATAGAATTATGTGGGCATTACAAGGACGTTTTGAAAACGGTATGATAACTTTAAATAAAGGCGAATGGAACGCTAGGTTTTTAGATCAGCTTTACCAGTTTCCAGATGTGTTAACACATGACGATCTTATTGATTCTCTTAGTTACGTAGATCAGCTTGCTCAAGTACCTTATGGTATTGGTGATTGGGACTTTGATGAACCAGAAATCTTAGATATTGTCGCGGGGTATTAAAATGAGGGAACGTGAACAATTATCTAAGCTGTATACAAAACACGCTACGTTGACAGATACCACGTTAACTGAGTTGTTTGAAGTTCCCAGAAATCACTCTGCAATTATCAAATATATTTTTGTTGCTAATCACGAGGTGTCAACGAATACAGTGGATTTGTATTGGGACTTTGATGGAACACCACAACTTTATATATTTGATGATGCCTCTATAGCAGGGGCAAGCAACATTTCATTATCTAATGGCGGTGGCCCTTTGTTTGTTTTACATGAAAGAGAAACGGTAAAAGTTCAAGCAATTTCTGTAGGAGTAGTCGAGGTTGCTGTAACTTTAGAGCTTATAGCTGATCGTGGAAAACTCAGAAATTTTTAGTAGGATATTATAATGGCAGATGAAATTTACAGCCCAGACCCGTTAATGCTGGAAACTACAGTTGAAGATTGGGTCATGCAAAAATGTGAAGACTGGCGCGATGATTACGAAAGTAATTACCAAGACAAGTTCGATGAATACTACCGCTTGTGGCGTGGGATCTGGGCACCAGAAGATGTTGATAGGGCGTCTGAGCGTTCACGTATCATCTCTCCAGCACTACAGCAAGCCGTAGAATCTAACGTAGCTGAGATCGAAGAAGCTACCTTTGGTCGTGGTAAGTGGTTTGATATATCGGATGACGTTAATGATAGAGAAGCGCAAGATGTTCAGTATCTTAGAAATAAACTAACCGAAGACTTTGAAAACACTATGGTTAGAAAGGCTGTTGCTGAGTGCTTAATTAACTCTGCTGTCTTTGGAACGGGCGTTGGTGAAATTGTTTTAGAAGAAATTAAGGAGATGAAGCCAGCTACTCAGCCTGTAATGGATGGTCAGCTACAGGCTATAGGTGTAAACATAACTGATCGGGTAGTTGTTAAGTTACGTCCTATCATGCCTCAGAACTTCTTAATTGATCCTGTAGCTACGTCAGTAGATGATGCTCTAGGTGTTGCTATTGATGAGTTTGTTGGTCGCCATCACATTGAGCAACTTCAAGATCAGGGTATATATAATGAGGGTTATATTGGTAATGCCCCTTCAGATACAGATTTAGAGCCAGATCAAGACTTATCTACCTATCCAGAAGATCAAATTAGATTAACTAAGTATTACGGATTGGTGCCTAAAGATGTCCTAAAAGACGCTATAGATGAGGATATTGAAGAAGAAAATGCTTATGTTGAAGCTATTATTGTTATAGCTAACGGTGGATTCCTGCTAAAAGCAGAGTTAAATCCTTACATGATGAAGGATAGACCCGTTGTTGCTTTCCCTTGGGACGTAGTTCCCTCTATGTTTTGGGGTCGTGGGGTGTGTGAGAAGGGCTATAACAGCCAAAAGGCGCTAGATACAGAGCTTAGAGCGCGTATTGATGCCCTAGCATTAACCATTCACCCGATGATGGCTATTGATGCTACAAGACTTCCAAGGGGATCTAAGCCAGAAGTGCGTCCGGGCAAGATGATCCTTACTAACGGTGATCCTCGTGAGATACTTCAACCTTTTAACTTTGGTCAAGTAAACCAAATTACTTTTGCACAGGCATCGTCCTTGCAACAAATGGTACAACAAGCTACTGGAGCAGTAGATAGCGCAGGATTAGCGGGTCAGGTTAACGGTGAGGCTACTGCTGCGGGTATATCTATGTCTCTTGGTGCGCTTATTAAGCGACAAAAGAGAACATTAATAAACTTTCAACAGTCCTTTTTACTTCCGTTTGTTAAGAAAGCAGCTTATAGGTACATGCAGTTTGATCCTGATAATTACCCAGTAGCGGATTACAAGTTCAACGCTACATCAACACTGGGCATTATAGCTAGAGAGTACGAAGTTACTCAGCTAGTTCAATTACTGCAAACTATGGATAAGCAGTCACCTATGTACCCCATTTTGATTGAAAGCATTGTAGACAACATGAACTTGTCTAATCGTGAAGAGCTTATTGCGACTCTTAAAAAGGCATCAGAGCCTGACCCACAGGCACAACAAGCCCAGCAGCAGACAATGCAAGCCCAACTAGCACTACAGCAGAGCCAGACAGCGGCATTAACGGGCCAAGCGCAAGAGTCTATGGCTAGAGCTAAGAAGTACGATATGGATACCATGCTTGCGCCACAAGAGCTTGAAATAGATAAGATTGAAGCTATAACAAAGAACTTACGAGAAGGAGATCAAGATGACAAAGAGTTTGATCGTCGTCTTAAAATAGCTCAAACACTAATTAAACAAGCCGAAGCAGATCAAAAGGGAGCTAAAAATGCTAATGACCCAGAACGAGTTCGACCAGCTAGTGCGCCAGATCAACGAGGCATTCAAAGAGCACTTCAATCGGCTGTCGGAGGTGGAGGCCAAGGTAGATTCCTTAATCAAGGCGGAAGCGAACAATGAAGGAGAAAGACTCAAGACTAAAACGAGCAGGAGTAGAAGGATTCAACAAGCCGAAGCGGACTCCTAACCATCCTACAAAGTCTCATGTAGTAGTTGCTAAGGAAGGCGATCAAATTAAAACAATACGATTTGGACAGCAGGGGGTTAGTGGTGCGGGTAAAGCCCCTAAGTCTGAGAAAGAAAAATCCAGACGTAAGTCATTTAAGGCTCGTCATGCAAAGAACATTGCAAAAGGTAAGATGTCAGCGGCTTATTGGGCTGATAAAATCAAATGGTGAGGAGGTTACATGCCAACAGTAAACGGAAAAACATACGCATACACAAAAGCAGGGAAAGCCAAAGCTAAGGCTGCTGCTAAAAAAACAGGTAAGAAAGTTAAAAGAAAGAGTTAATTTAGGTAATATTCACAAATTGTTATATTGACTCTTGACAAACGATTAAAAGTATGGTATAATATAATGGAAGATGATGTTACAAATGAACTGTATTATAACAATTATTTTGATTTGTTTAGAACTGAAGGCTGGAAGCAGTTCATTAGTGACTTAGAGCAAAACAAAGAGATTATTAACTCTGTCGATGCGGTAAAAGATGCAGATGATCTACATTTTCGCAAAGGGCAGTTAAATGTATTGTCGTTTATCTTAAATTTTGAGGTAGGCGTAAACAATGCTTTTGAAGATATAGAAAAGTAATGATTAAAGTATATGAATTTAGATGCAGTAATGGGCATCTAACAGAAGAATTTGTAGAAGGAGACATTACAACCAGCAGATGTGGTTGTGGTGCTAATTCTACAAGGGTCGTATCAGCAACGTCGTGCGTACTAGATGGGTCGTCTGGAGAATTCCCGGGTCGCCACCAAAAATGGTTACGAGAACACGAAAAAGCTGGTCGTAAATAAATCTCCATAACCAATTAGGCGGGGAAATAATGTCAAGAGCAACATTAGTAGATGGAAGCGAAGTTGAAAACAACGAAGAAACTGTAACTGATTCTGTAGATCAAGCTGAAGATTTTGAGTCTCAAGAAGAGGTAGCTCAAGAAGAAACAGTTCAAGAGGAAGAGGCGTTACCAGAGAAGTATCAAGGCAAGTCACTAAAAGACTTGGTAGATATGCATCAAAACGCTGAAAAACTCTTGGGACAGCAAGGCTCAGAGGTTGGTGAGTTACGGAAACTTGTTGACGATCACATAAAAGCACAACCCATAAACAATGAGGCAACGGACAACAGTCAATCTGATGAAGATGTAGACTTTTTTGTTGATCCAGCATCAGCAGTAAACCGAGCAATTGATAACCACCCTAGTATTTTACAAGCCAAGGAATACACGCTTAGAGCTAAAAAAGAAACAGCATTATCACAGCTTCAGTCAAGTCATCCAGACATGAAAGAAGTGCTGTCTAACTCTAAGTTTCAAGATTGGATAAAGGCTTCAAAAATTAGAACTCAATTGTTTATTCAAGCCGATCAAGCATACGATTACGATGCAGCTAATGAGTTGTTTACGCTTTGGAAAGAACGTGCTTCAGTAGCAGAACAAACCGTAGCAGTTGAAAAGCAAGCTCGTAAACAACAGTTGAAAAGTGCGAATACAGGTAGTGCTAGAGGTTCTGGGCAAACTACAAAAAACAAAATCTATCGTAGGGTTGATATTATTAAACTGATGCGAGAAGACCCGGATCGTTATGCTGCTATCTCGGATGAGGTATTTAAAGCATACTCCGAGGGTCGTGTTCGCTAACCTAATCTAAAAGGAAATTTATCATGGCTAATCAAGTTTATCCCGGTACAGTTGGCGGGGGTTCTATTGTAAATAAAACTGCTGCCGCTACGTTTATTCCAGAAATCTGGAGTGACGAAGTGATTGCTGCGTACCAAAAGAACCTCAAGATGTCTCCACTTGTCAAAAAGATCGGTATGAAAGGCAAGAAAGGCGACACCATTCATGTACCTAAGCCCATTCGTGGTGCTGCATCAGCGAAGGTTGCTGATACTGCGGTAACGATCCAAGCTAACGTAGAAACAGAGCTTCAGATTGCTATCGACCGTCACTTTGAATACTCACGTTTCATTGAAGACATCGTAGAAGTACAGGCACTTAACAGCCTCCGTCAGTTCTATACTGAAGATGCTGGTTATCAGTTGGCACTAAAGGTTGATACTGACCTGATGAATGCTGGTACTGGTTTTGGTGATGGCACTCTTGATCTAGCTGCTCCTACTGGCGCTGACTGGATTAACAGTAATAGCTATTACTTTAACGCTGCCGCTGGTCTTGCTGCATTTGCCGCCGGTACAGTAGCCACTGGAGATAACTTTACGGACGCTGGTTTCCGTGAAGCTATCAAGATCCTTGATGACGCTAACGTTCCAATGGAAGGACGATCATTGATTATCCCTCCTGCTGCTCGTAGCACTATCATGGGTATTGAGCGTTACGTTTCTAGTGACTTCCGTGATGATCGCACTGTTAAGTCTGGTCTGATTGGTAACGTATATGGTGTTGACGTATATGTTTCTAGCAACTGTCCTGTACTTGAGGCTAATGTTCGCGGCTGTTTGTTCTTCCACAAGGATGCAATTGTCCATGCGGAGCAAATGTCTGTACGTTCACAGACTCAATACAAGCAAGAGTACCTCTCGACTCTATACACAGCAGACACTCTCTATGGTGTTCAAGTGTATCGTCCTGAAGCTGGTCTTGTTATTGCTGTATTTGACGAGTAACTTCAAAAGCTAGTATCGAGGGGAAAGCTGTTTAGTTAGTACCCTCACTTTTTATTTTTTGCTTTTGTAGGAGTAGTTAATGGCAATTTGGCGAGGTACTGGAGGTTCTGGAAGCTCTAATAATGAAGCTGGTATTGCAGAATTAGCAGAATACGCTGCTGAGGCTGCTGCTTCCGCATCTCAAGCGGCTAGTAGTGAGGCTGGTGTAGCTGCTGATGCGGCTGCTGCGGCTGCTTCAGAGACTAATGCTGCCACTTCAGAGGCTAATGCTGCTACTTCAGAGACTAATGCGGCCACTTCAGAGACTAGTGCGGCTACATCAGCAACTAATGCTGCTACATCAGCAACTAATGCTGCTACTTCAGAGACTAGCGCAACATCCTCTGCGTCTTCTGCAAGCACATCAGCAACAACCGCAAGCAACTCAGCATCAGCGGCATCAACAAGTGAAACTAATGCAGCCACTAGTGCATCCAACGCAAGCACTTCAGAGACTAACGCTGCATCTTCTGCATCTTCTGCAAGTACATCAGCGACAAACGCAGCTACTAGTGCTACAGCAGCACAGACCGCTGAAACCGCAGCACAGGCTGCTCAAGCTGCTGCTGAGGCGGCTCAAGAAGCTATTGATGGTTTATACCTAGGCGCTCAAGCAAGCGACCCTACTGTCGATTTAAACGGCGATCCCGTTACAGTAGGCGATTGGTATTTCAACACTACAATTAATAAAAGTAAAATATATACTGGATCGGCTTGGGACATATTAACATCTGATGTTGCGTCTGTTAACGCTCAAACAGGTGTTGTTGTCTTAGGTCTGGACGACGTAACAACCGCTGGATCTACCACCACGAACGCACTGTCTACTGGCGGATTAACTGCATCTGCCTCTTCAGTAGTTTCTCTATTGACTCTGGACAACACAAGCGGAGCTAATGATTGGAGCTTTAAGGTAGGACAGCCGGGAAACTACGACGGCCACTTGATGATAGGCAGAGGAAACTTTGCCACTCCGGGAGACTTCTATCTAACCTCAACTGGAAACTCTGTATTCACCAACGGCCTTCTAATAGCCGATGGCACTAGCGTCGGCTCTAATACCTCCAGTAGCTTGGCTTACTATAGGCCATACGACGGAACAAGAGGTGAGATAAGCTTTAGGGGTGCTAACAATGCGTCTGGTAAATTTAAGTTAAATGCTTACTCGCACGTAGGAGGCGTGTGGAACGGGCACGTTATGGCAGAGTACGAGTGGGATAGCACCACGGCTACCATAGATATGTACGCAAACGTCGATGTAGCTGGCACTGTGACAGCCACAGCTTTCGTAGGTGATGGCTCTAGTCTTACTGGCCTTCCTGCTGGATACACTAACGCTGATGTAGATACTCACCTTAACACCAGCACAGCGGCCTCTGCCGAGGTACTGAGTTGGAACGGTACTGACTACGATTGGGTAGCACAGTCTGGTGGTGGCACAGACACCCTCCAAGACATTACCGACAATGGCGCAACAACAACGGCTAAAATTACAGTCGGAGGGTTAGTAAGCAATGGTGAGGTTGAAGAACAGACCTATGCGCTAACCGGCACAGCCATTGATCCTGCCAACGGCACGATGCAATACAAAACATTAGCAGCAAACACAACATTTACCTCAAGCATTACTGAGGGTGAGTACGTCACCCTTCTAATAGATGATGGTAGTGCATACACGATCACTTGGCCGACAGGAATGTACTGGCCTAATGGAGCAGCTCCAACGCTTTCAACAACAGGATGGAACGTCATTCAACTATGGATGACTAATTCTTTGCTTTACGGAAGTTTTGTCAGTGTTTAATCATCACCTTCTTGCAGGGTTTAATAGTTTGTCGTTGAGTACCGGTGGCGCTACTAGTTTAGATTCGCTGGGATTTCAACAAACAGCAACACCACCTAGCCCGTCTTACGTTGGCGCGACATCAACTAACGGTGCTAGCTCTTTAAGTCTTACAGGAATAACTGGATTAGCACAAGGTGATGTTGTTGTTGTTGCACTTTCTGATGACAGTATCGATGTCGTCGTAACAAGTTCAGGATGGACAACAATATCAACCGGCGCACAAAACAGCATCAGGTATGCTTTTTTATACAAAGTTATGGGAGCAACTCCAGATACTTCAATAGCCGTCGATACCACTATAGATGCATTAACGGCTACCGCGTATAGAAATGTAGACGCATCAGGCATTCAGACGAGTTCGATTATTAGTAATACGGGTGGAATAAATGCCTTTGCAGGACCGTTAGTTTCCGCAGTCGCTGGCTCAGTTTTTATAATTCTTGCTTGCACGGACGATGACGCTGATTCAATTGCTACTGCGCCTACTGGATACACCATTGCCGTAGATGACGGCAGAGGCGGCGGGTCAAACGGACAGCTTTACAGATTAAATGTTAGTTCACCTGATGAAGCAAGCCAGCTTACCATTGAATGGGGTTTATCCGATGCAAAAATTGGTACGTTAATTGCGTTTCCACCGGGTGCTTCAGCAAGAAATGCGGCGGGGTTTAGAATTCCTGATCCGTTGACGTTAACACACGGCACTATAGCCTCTGGCTCTAGCGCCACTATGAGCATTCCCTATCCTTTAAACATAGAGGCAGGTGATTATTTAATTGTTGTTGGATCAAGAGGAACTAATACGGCAACTGTTCCTAGCGGATGGACTAGCGATGTAAATTCCACTACTGCCTTTGCTTATCATAAAACAGCGACAGGAAACGAAAGCGGTAATCTTAGTGTATCTGGTGGCAATGTTGAATATGTTGGGCTAATGTATTTGGTTAAAACGTCTCTTTCGTTAACTCTTGTTGACGTTCAGACGCCGTTTTTTTCTAATGGCGCACCATCCATAACTTGTGCAGCAAATGCCGGTACAGTAGATGTTTTTTTAAACAACTATTTTAACTCTGCAACTAGGACTCCAACCACATCTCCAAATGCAGTGACTTTAGATGCAAGCACTAACACCAATAGGGCGGGTTATTTTTATTCAGCTTTAGATATTGGAGGCACGACAATAACTTCACAGTGGAGTTCTGGTATAAACGCTCGCGTCGAACAATACTCATTTAGTTAAAGGACATTACAATGGCAGTAATTAAACTTAAAAACGGATCTGGTGTTCCACTACCAGCAGATCTTATAGCGGGTGAACCAGCGTTAGACCTGACTAATAAGCGTCTGTACACAGAAGATTCTGGTGGTGTTGTTATTGAAGTAGGCTCTAATCCTTCTAGTCTTGTTATTAACGGTGAGATACAAGAAAAAGAGTATGAATTATTAGGAACAGTTATTGATCCTGCTAACGGGACTATTCAATATAAAACACTAGCTGCAAATACTACGTTTACTGAGTCGCTAAGTAACGGAGAATATGTCACGCTTATGATTAATGACGGTAGTGCCTTTACGGTTACATGGCCCACAATTACTTGGCTTACTTCTGACGGTAGTGCACCATCACTGCAAACTACAGGCTACACTGTATTTGAGCTTTGGAAAGTTTCAGCAACGCTATATGGAGCAGTAGTTAATGCTGCGTAAAAACATATTAAGAACTGTTGGTGGCAGCGTTTTACCTACAGAGATAGTTGATTTTGGAAGTTTTAACACTTCTTCTAATAGTAGTTCTACGCCTAGCTTTAGCGTATCTGCTAATTATTCTGCTGGTGATATTCTTGTAATGCTTTCTTTTGCTTATGATTCAACAATAAACATTATAGAACAAACAACTCTTGGGGATCAGCAAGTAAATAATTTAAGTTTATCTGGGGAGCTTAGAAGCGTTTCGCAACGTGACAATACTAATGTTCTTGGTCTTTATTATGTTGCGACAACAAGCGGTACAAGTTTAAGTGTAGATTTAGCTTATACATCAACACCTCAAAACATTTATTGTGCTATTTACGTTCTTAGAGCTTCGTCTACTAATTATGTTGATAGAGGTAGGCAAACTTGGACACTAGGCACATCAGAGGGTTCAATCTCTTATGAAGACGGAATTTCAGCTATTGTTGGTATTGCTGTTTATCGGGAATACACTAATAGTAACATAACAACTCCTTTTACAGTTACTAGCACGGTGGGTACGGTTAATTTAGAGTCGTCTGAAATTATTGATGGCGGCAACGCAGGGGCAGTAGCTTTTAATTTACCCTACACTGAGACTACAGGAAGCTCTTCTTTAACTCTAACCAGCGATGACAACACTTCTGGAGATAGTTACAAAGCTATGACCTTTATTTCTTTTTAAAAGGAAAAATACATGTACGTAAAAGCCTACGAAGCAGAGAGCAATACCGCCACAAGTATGAGTTTTGGGGATGGTGGGAGCATCAGTTTTTTACTGATAATGGCATCACTGTTAATATCATAATTTGTTTTAAAAGGAAAAACTATGAAATACGTTAAATTAACAAACGGGGTTCCTTCAGAATATTCTCTTAATAGACTTCGTGTTGAGAACCCTAATGTTTCTTTTCCATCGACACCCAGTGAGGCTTCATTAGTTGAATACAATGTATACCCTTTAGTTGATGGAGATAAACCTGCTTTTGATATTGTTACTCCGGGATCAATTGAAGAAATAAATGGAGTATGGACGCAAACATACACAGGAAGAAATTATACTGCTGAAGAAATACGAGTAGGCATGGTTGTTAGTATGCGACAAGCAAGGCTTGCGCTATCCCAAGCTGGGAAGCTTGAGTTAGTAGATAGCTCTATAGCTTCAATGCCTGAGCCTGACAAGACCACCGTTAGCATTGAGTGGCAGTATGCGTCTACGGTAGAAAGATTATCACCTTGGGTTCTAGCAATGATTCCCGCTTTAGGCATGACAGAATACGAAATGGATTCCTTGTTTCAAATTGCGGAAACCTTATAAAAATTTAATTTTAAGGAGCATAACATGGAATACCAATGGGAAATAGCAGGGCTAGATTATCAAGTGTCATTGAACGGCTTGTCCAACGTCGTCACTGTAGCGCATTGGCGAGCGTCTAGGGAAGATGAAAACGGCAACAAAGGCTCTGTGTACGGCACTCAATTATTGCCCGAACCTAACCCTGACAATTTTATAGCATGGGATGCTTTAGACAAGACTGCTGTCCTGTCTTGGGTAACTGACGAGATGAATCGAGCGCCTGAGCCAATAGCAATTGACAATACGCTAGAAGCTGATGGAGATGCGCCACCACCTGTCGATAAGGTTACTATCGCAGACATCGAGGCGTCTATTGACGCGCAGATTGCTGAGAAAGCCAACCCCACTCGCGGCTCTGGAGTTCCTTGGGGAGAAAATTAATAATGACAGTAATAGTAAATTATTTGATTAGGGTT
>Ga0115572_10000431_pt1 | contig 35628 bp, 45 predicted proteins | sample COGITO_mtgs_1206_FD_88681 | JGI IMG/M metagenome (GOLD analysis project Ga0115572, IMG submission 88681) | Pelagic marine microbial communities from North Sea - COGITO_mtgs_120607 | ecosystem: Environmental > Aquatic > Marine > Epipelagic | place: Germany:Helgoland, sampling site Kabeltonne... | reverse complement strand
CAAGGTTGGTAAAGAATATGTTTTCTTGTCCGCTTGATATTTTATGAGCAGAACTAAGGTAAAGTGAATTAAGTGTGGTCTCAAGAGGTTTTTGAGATACGATTTGATCGTCCTCCTCTATGTACTTAATGTACTTTAAGGTTTCTTGTTGATCGCTTGTTAGTAATTGACTATTGCTAATGTTAGAACCGCGCCTATTTGGATAACTCATGACATCTCCTTAATCGTGATTAAATAAAACAGCACGCATGTAAGATGCGCCAGTTATGCCACTAACAATAACCCTAGCCTTTGTGACAAGACCATCTATAGTTGGAGGCGTGTATGTTGCGGTTGATGTAGAAGATACATCTACGGCGTTCACAGGCGTTGGCTCTGCTGGCGATAGGTAAACGTTACCTAATGGACTAGCTTCAACTGATATTGTACCTCCTGTCGGAGTTACTGGGTTAGATAGAGATTCGTCTGAATAGAATTCAAAGTAAACCTCAGATAGTGATCCTTCATCGTAATTAATAACATCTGTCTCAAAAGTTCCGTCAGCATTTACAGGCAAAGCTCTGCTTCCGCTTTCAGTTTTAAAAAAGTTTTTATCAGCCATTTTTTTGTTCCTTAAATGGTTTATTGCCGGAGTTATGATTATACTACATGATCATAATTTAGTCAATACCGCTGCGCGGGGCTTGTTTTATTTTGTTTAATGTTTTATCCATTGGTTGAGTGACGTTATTGATTTAATGGATAGCTTATAATAAAAAATAAAAGAAAGTGAGCGGAGCGAATTAAGTAAGTGCAACGTTTTTGTAAATATTGTATATATAGGGTGTCACAAAACGTTGCACCTTCACATCCACCGCATTTTGTGATATACTTAACAAAAAACAGAGGAAAGAAAATGATAACAGCAAGCAAGACAAGAATCGACCCCATCAACCACACAGAAGCGTATGAATGTATTTTAGAGGATAGTAAGGGTATTATTGCTACATGCATTGTTCTCAAAATAGGAAGGCTACAGCATGCCATTGAAGGTACCATTAAAATAAATAGACATGATTGGACTGAAGGGGATGTGTTAGATTATACAAATAAAATAGTAAGGCATTAAAAAAGCCCCTTTCGGGGCTTTGGTATTATCCTACAAATACTTGCTTACTTGCTTTTGCTACATCGTTTATAGTGATGCGTTTGATTGTGTATCCGTTGGCGTGATAGCCTTGAAGTATTTCGCTGATACTTGCGAAACCATCGATAAGGCCTAGTTGTTTTGCATGACGTGCCGAGAATGGGTATGCACTAAACACAGTAGGATAATCTTTAGGGTTAATGCGTCCAGCTCGTCCTTTAATAACGTCCATAAAGAAGTTTTTAGCACCTGCGTCTACGTACTTTTTGACAATGGCGTGATCTTCCTTTGTCTTAAGTGGTGATCCAGCAAATATTTCTTTTGCACGAGTAGAGCCAATAACAATAACTTCTGCGCCTGTTACTTTTTTAACCAGTGCTTGAATAGGGTTTGTCATCATTGTCATAGCCGATCCAATGTTACCAACGCTTGCGCCTTTCTGAGCGTAGATAGATGTTGCGGCAGATGCTAGATAATATCCGCAAGAGTGTGCTGCTCTATCAACAACTGCTGAAACCTTAAGGCCATGCATTGTTCGCATCTTAACTACTCGATCGTAATCGTTAGCGCATGCAATAGCATCACCGCCGTTACTTTCGATATTGATAATAAGGCCATCACCTGTTTTTGATATAGCTGCGATTTTATCCAGTTTCATTCTAAATAAAATAGATTCTTGTTGAGTGTAGTTTCCTTTATAGTCAACCACCCAAACTGTTTCTTCTTTTTGTTGCTCACCTTTTGCCCAGCCTGTTTTAATCATACTTTCATTAACATCTACCGCGCAAATACCCTTACAGACCATAGCTTCTTGGAATTGAGTGTAAGAAAATAATAATGAACACAATGATAGCGCTATAATAAGTCCGCCTTTCAATGCAGACATTTTTTTTGCACCTTGCGCTTTTGCCTTAAGCTCATCAACACTGTAGCTCAACGCTTCGTTTTTCAGTTCTTCATTTGTCTTTTGTTTCTTTTTTAAAATACTCATAATGTATACCTTCTTATAAAGTTTATATGACTTATTGTCATATTATTAATATAACTCAATAAAACAACTAATGCAAGTATTATTTTAATTTATTTTAGGTATAAAAAAAGCGAGGTATCAACCTCGCCCTTAAACTATAAATATTAGATGTCGCGTTTAGCGGTTCTAAAACGAATAGTGTATTCAGTAACTGCATTACCATCAGTATTGTTATACGTCAAGGTTGGGCGAGTTGTGAATGAACCATTCTGTAAGCTCCAAGACTCAACAACATCTGTTCCGTTGCGCTGTAGGTTTACTTTATGTGAACCATTGATAACAACAGGAGTGTCTTGACGCTCTAGCTCATTAAGTAAGCTATCGTCATCGCCGTTACGTTGTACACGAACAACAAAGTCATGAACGTCAGCATCGATACGGCGGTTGATATTAACACCACCGTTTGACGCGTTTACGTGCGAGGTAGATGGGTTTACCGGAGTAAGTGTAATGAAGTCACCTTCAGCCATCTCTGTGATTAAGTTACCATTGAGAGTTAGCGTAGAACTCTCAGTGGCATATGCAATAGTAGTCATTTACTAGCCCTCTTTTATTTATTAAAGTTAATGATGATATCGGCGCTATGGATTGCACCAGCGAATTTAACAGCACCTTGGATAGCAGGCGATTTACGAGCCTCTCGATCAACTTGCGATTGAGCAGCTAAACTTCCAGCCTTCCAGTAAAAACCGTTGAGTTCGATGTTTTTATTAAATACATCTAGGTCACCAAAAGTGTCTGAACCATTCCAAGTTCCACCAGCAAATACGCCAGCATTTACGAACTTACGAGTGATTTGTTCAAGCTCATTTACAAGGTAGTTTACGCCTTGATTTGTTTGAGCCACTTTTGTGCTGGTTCCTTTTAATGCATTAAATGCGCCAACTTTAATGTCTTCAACAAAAGCAAGAGTATTATAAACATTATCAGTGAAGTTGTTAGCACCACTTGAAAGAACCAAAGGAACGCCATTTTTAACAGTAGTGTAAACATCTAACCCAACGGTTTGAGCCTTATCGACTTCAGTCTGTGAATAACTCTCAGGAGTAATAGACAGCTCTTTAAGATTCATTGTGATTGCAGTAGAGTCACCATCAAAATTAACCGTGTGCATACGAGCCATATAAGATACAGCCATTTTACGGTTATTGGCTTTTGAATACAACATACGGTAGCGATCTTGACCTGCAAGCTTTGCGTCCCATACTGGGTTACCCGTAACTGTTTCTAAGTTAGATGATTCGCTAAATACGTCATAAATAAGAACATCATTTGCTTGTGCGTAAGTTGCGCGATCTGCAACCTCTGCATCATCAGCAGGAGCATTGATAAAAGTAATACCTTTACAAGGCTGTTCAGCTAAGATAGCGTTTAAAGCAGATGCTACATCTTCAGGCTCACCCGGAACTGCGTCAGTACCGTTTTCAACTACCGCGCCAGAACCAAACTCAAGATTTAGAAGAGCACCAATATAAGTACCCGGATCTGCGAAATCAGTAGAATAGTCTGTGGTAGATTGAGAGCCAGTCTCGCCAGTGTCTATATAAATCTTGCCTTCAGAGTTGAAGTAAGAGACTCTAGGGTTTGTGATACCAGCAGGTTGTTGAGCTTCAATAGCGTCCTCAATTATATTGGTAACCTGAAACATGCTTGAAGCACCAGTAAAATCAAGCCCTACAACATCTTGACCTTGTCCATTTAACCATACTGAAAAGCGTCCGTCAGAGATTGTCTGAAGAGTTGACAAAAGCGCTGCCTCGTCATTAATAAAACCGCCTACTAACCTAGCAGAAAAAGCATTAGTTCCAGCACCTGTACCTTGGTATCCATATACTAATCTACCACCAGCAGAAACAGCATTTGGCTTAGTTCCGAAAAAAGATTGAGCAAAATCATACTCAGCACCAATAGTGCCGAAAGCTGCGCCTACAGATGCTAAGTCTGTAAAAGACATTGTTCTGTTATCTTCATCGAGGCCGATAGCATCGTTACGGGTAATTAAACCAACAACGTTTGCGTTATCTGCCTGTAGTAATGTAGCACCTTCATTAAGTGATACATTAATAATATTAGCTAAATTTATTGACATTTTAAATACTCCGAGTATTATTTGTTTTCGATTAAAGTGTATTGAAGCTCGTCAATGCGCCTCGTACTTATTTCCTTTTGCTTATTATATAACAAACTAAAGGAAACATCAAGCCTATTAACGTAGGTATCTGAAGATAATAATTTTACATCTATTATCGAGTCTGCTTTCAATACGGTTATTTGAAGTTGGTTTTGTAAGTCATAAGATAACTGATCTGACTGCATCAATATAAAGTCATTAGCTAAATCATAAGCATCCACCCCATAAAAAGACAAGGTAATCTCCTGTCTGTATTTAACGCTATGCATCATTACTTCAGCATCTCCGTCAAATTTCTTTCCTTGTGTAAGTCTTTGTGCAGGCCCTAAAGCATCTACCGCTATATAGTTGTCTGTTGAGTTTTCTAGCTCTTCGTCTGACCTACCAATTTTTATTAGTTGCTCATCATGAGATAATAAATCTCTTATGTACTTTGCAACGCTTATTAATACTTTGTTCATTATGCCACTCCCGGGATTGGTTGCTTGTACTCTTCAATAACGCAATTATAAAAGCCGTAATCTTTAAAGTCAGAGTACTGAAAAACCTTGTAGTTTTTTCCTTTGTATTCAATAAAGTCATTGTTATCAATAAATACAGGTGAGCGTACCTTGTAATACTCCTTAGAGTAATCAACAGTGCCTTTATTTAATGTAGCTGGGTTTTGGCTAGTTATGATGCATTTATGGACGTCAGACGTCGCCACGCTCGTTTTTACAAAGTCAACAGTTGTGGTTGATACTTTGTAGATTGTTAGCGGTTGCTTAAAGCATTCGAAGTCATTAAAGTGACCATCAAAAATATTTATATTCATTCTTTATCTCTAACCTCGTATGTAACTGCTCGCCTAAGTGATCCCGTATCTATTAGAGGTGCGGAAGATCCTTTTGCGTTTTTAGTTGATTGCTTAATGTCTGGCCACTTGCCGTAACCTTTGGTTGTAAAAGCTTCTTTTGATATGTTTTGAGCAAATACGCCAATTAGGCCTAAAGAGTCGTCGACGCTAGCGCCTTCCTCCAAGATCCTTTTGTATTGTTTTTCTATGAATCCATTAATGTCTTTGGCCTTCTCTAAAAACGGAACTCTTAAGAATGAGCGCTTAGGGATAGTGCTAGTTCCGAACTCATGAAAAGTGGCATTCTCAAGAACGTTTATGCCACTCTCATATATTTTTGACGTTGCTGTATCTTGCGTAACACCTACCGCAACATCTCTCTTGTTGAGCTTATCTAAACTATCCTCTAATTGATCTAAATGCCTAAGCATCTCATTTGGTGACAGGTTCATACGAAGAAGCCACCTATACGACTCTTAGTAAGCATTAAGTAGTTTTGGCCATACTTAGTAGTAGAAAAGAAAAGGCTCGTCTCTGATTGCCCTTGTGGTTGCGAGAAAGTAACAGATAGGCCGTCAGCGCTTTTAGATGATATATCTTTTGTAGGCGCAGCGGATTCGCTTGTTTCTCTTACCATTAAGTGGGCCAAAAGATTAAGTATAATCTCTTGCGAGCACGTACCTGCTTTGTATGGTAATCCATAATAGCAATGATAAACACCCTCTAAGCTTGGTAACTTAGCATCCACCACTACAGGATCGAACTCAGGGAATCTTGTTTTAAAGTCATCTATAATAGCCATTGGTTAGCCCTTAGTTTTCTTTAAGATACCTATTTTCAATGCGCGTTGAATAACCTTGCTTTGTCTAGCATCTTTAAGGTACTTGGCGTCAATTTCTTTTTCTTCGCCCGGCTCTAGTACGTCATTGCATACAACAAGTTTTCCGTTTCGCATATTCTTAACGGTGATTGTTTTTGGTTTTGTTGCTCTCTTTTTCTTTGGAGCTGGGGTAGATTCTTCAGATTTTGACAAATCAACTTTAGCTTCAACTTCTTTATCTTCGATTTCTTGAATTTTTTCAGACATTTTGATTACCTTTGTTTGTTTATAACTATTACTATTTATAACATAAAGAAAAAGCCCCGTCAAGGGGCTTTTGAAGTGAGGTATATATTATGAATTAATACAGCTAAATTATAGTAAATAAAGAAAGCCCTGTCAAGGACTTTCTAAAATTATTATAAACCTGTAAGGATTCGACCAGCTTTCGGCTCGTATAAATCAAGACCAGCGATGCGGTATTGAGATTCAGATTCGAACTTGAAACCGTGTTGGAATACAGGAGCGAAAGTGATTGGCTGTGGAATACGTGTAACCATAGCTTCGTCGCTTGTAGAGAATGCAACTACAACGCTTGCTGCTAGTTCGTCACTGTCACACTTATTAGAGCTTAAGAATTTAACCTCTGGGAAGTTTTCTTTAAGCGCAGTAAGTACAGTTTTTGAACCGCCAGCAGTATCTAAGATAGTTTTAGCAGCGATGTTTTTAACACGCGTTGGCATGATAACAACGTTAGCTGAATACTCTTCGATATCTTCAACGTCTGAGTGTTGGTCAGTAATTAATACTGAAATCTCATTATAAAGATCTTCGCCAGATGCAGCGGCTAAGGTAGCAGCGTCATCAGATGCAGCAGATGCAACGAACTCACTGTTGTTTAATAGACCTTCAGAACCAGCTTTACCAGTACCAAATGCGATTGTCGCATCAACTTCACGTTGATAAACTTTGTTGTGAGCAGCTACAAACTTTTCAACTAAGTTGATGTTTGATAATGCAGCTTGTTGAACTTCAGTAGTAGTCCAAGTAGACTCAGCAGATTTAGCAACAACTTCTAGTAAGCTAGAATCGTTAGATAAAGAGATTTTACCCTTGTTACCAGATTGAGAGCCAGCGATTTGGTAACCACCTTCTTCATTAAGACGCAACGAACGCACCGCTTCAGCATAACCACCAGTGTTGTCAGCTTGAAGACCAGAGTTTAAGAAAACCAACTCAGGGTATTTTTTCTCAAGTACTTTTTGATTGACAGCAATTAAGTCTTCACCTAAAGTAAGGCCCGGAGCAGCGTCATTGAATGCCGTGGCAGATGCTGTTAGTGCTTTGATTGACGCGATGTTTAATAGATTTCCAATTTTCATTTTTTTTACCTTTTAAAAATTAATTTGAGTAACGCAGGCTATTAACCTACGTATACTAACCATACGCCATCTTGTGTAGCGGTTACAGGCTTCTTCTCTTGAATGAATTTAGCAGAAGTTGCTAAATCAGTCCCCGTTGCTGTTGCTTTACCATCGTCAGCATCGCCCGCGTTAGATACGAAAACGTCGCCGTGTACTGCTGGAGCTTCATCAGCTTTTACAGTAACTGTTACTAAGCCTTTATAAGCGTACTCAGAATAAGACTGAACTACATCAGGAGATAGAGCAGCTGGGAAAGATGCACCTAAGTCACGTAATGCAACACCAACTAATTCTGGATCTGCTGAACCGTCAACTTTTTCTAAGCTGCCCGCTTCGAACTTCACAAACAAACCAGCTTCCAAGTCGCCAAACTCTTGAGCAGATAAGATTACAGAAGCTTCACGATTTTGAATAACACCAGCGCTAATTGCTGGAATCTCACTTGTTAAACCTTTTGAAAATGCCATTTTATTTTACCTTTTATTTAAGATTATAAGCTATTTTGAATATTATAGCTCTTTATCATACAAGCTGTCAAGGCCTGTATCAACTTTTTTGTCGCCAAATGTAATATATTTGTCAACGCTTTTCTTTAGCATCTTGAACGCCACTGGCAATTCAGCATCTGCAAAAGATTCTTTTGATTTCGTAGCGATAGCATCACGCATAATTTGGTTAGCGTCTTTATCAGCAAACACATAACCAGCATCAACGAAGTCGCGAGCCTTCTCGATAACAGAAACAATCTTACCCGTCTCAGCATCTACCGCCGCTTTAACTGCATCAGCAAACTCTTGAGTATCCTTGAAGTCAATAGCTGCATCTTTCATGCCCTGCTTGTCTTCGTCAGAATCTTCGCCAGCTTCTTCGTCAGTAATTTCTTCTTTATCAGCTTCTTCGTCAAGTTGCTCTTCAGCCGCTTCTTCTTCAACAACTTCTTCAACCGCTTCTTCAGCAGGTGATTCATTGTCGCCGTCTTCTTCAGGCATAACACCTTCAGACGCTGCAATTAATTCTTGTAACATTGGCATGATTTTTGCAACTTCCTCAACAGGAACTTTACGAATTGCTTCAGGTAATTTTGTCATCACCTCGACAATCGTTTGCAAATCAATTTTGCCGTCTTCGTCAATAAATTTAAATTTCATATCTTGCTCCGATACATTTGGTTTTCTATCAATAAAACTACACATATCACCACAACGCCCAGCTGGGACAATTGCTAGATGGTGCGGTACAATGTCTTTTTGCTCGAAGTCATAAACTTCATGCTCGACTAGGTCAGCAAAATAACCTAACGAAAGTTCGCGTTTTTCTTGCGCGGTTTCTTTTAGCTCGTCAGATAGTTTTACTTTATTTTTGATCGCAATAGTTGCCACGCCGTTTTCGACAATATCAATCATCTCTGATTGCGTAACAGTTCCGCCGTCTTTAGGGGCAGGGCTGCTTAAGTCGATATGCTCATTTGTTACAGCGATGCCTTGCATTTTCATTGCTGCGTTAGCAATGGTCGCAGGGCTGCGGTAGATGGTGAACACTTTGTCAGCTGGCGTCATGCCAATCTCAGCACCCAAATACTCTAAAACGCCATCACGGACAGATATAGCCGTTTTAGCGCTAGGGTCATAGGTTGCTAAGTCTTTAAACTTTAAGTGCATCATTAGTTCCTCAAAAATATTATAATGATTATATATGTTTTTTTTGCCATAGTCAACAGTTTAACACTATGACTGTTATTTTGCAAGAGTATCCGCTGCGCGGGGCTTGTTTTATTTTGTCTAGTGTTTTATCCATTGGTTTAGTAACGATGTTGATTTAATGGATAGCTTATAATAAAAAATAAAAGAAAGTGAGCGGAGCGAATTAAGTAAGTGCAACGTTTTTGTAAATATTGTATATATAGGGTGTCACAAAACGTTGCACTTTAAAAGTGTGAACTTTTTCACATTATTCTTCAGGTATGATCATTTTATAATCACAGCGACAATTATAATCTACCCCGGGAAGTAACGGACGATCATCTGATGAAATTGGCAAACCTTTACTTAAATCAAACTCCATTCCATCTCTTTTAGCATGACTAACACGAACGCGCTCATCTTTTGATGTAACCCAAATAGCTTTTTTAATACCTAGATTTTGCGCACGAGTTTTACTAAGCAAAGAATTAAATGTACTAACTTGAGTACGAGCAACCATCTTTGCGCGTGTCACTCTTTTATTTGTAAGTACGCCAAATTCTTCAATAATCTCATCGATACCTTTGCCTTGCGCCATACCTCGAAGAGTATCAGCGGTAAACTGATTTAATGCATCGTCACGTAACTTGGTAGCCCATTCAGCTGTTTCCAATATCAATGCATTAGTTTGAGGTTTTAATGCCTCTGCGGCTGATAGACGGCTTTGACTAATGCCAGTAATGTTTTCAACCTTACTATAGAAATGCTCAGCGTTTTGCTTCTTAACCTTTAGTAAAATATCAGTAACAATTTTATGTATACGCTTATCAGAAAAGCGCTTTAGCATCATGCGGCGAGATTTTCTAGATAATGATAAAAACACCTTAGCATAATTACCAACCTGCGCATCTTTAAATTCTACTCCATCCACCACAACTGGCACGCCCTTTGCATTATCTTCGAATTTCTCAACCGTACCCTTGTTTAATTTCTTGAAAGTATTGTTTTCAAAAGTCTTGGCCATGCCTTCAATCATTGCTGACAAAAATCCCTGCATCTTTCTCTCTAGTGAGCGAGACGGCTGAGCCGTCTTCACTTCCATTGGTCTAACTGCGGTTATATTAAACTTCGCCATCTTCGTCACCTTTATCGGTTTCTTTGTCGTGGTCGATGTCGTCAAACATTGATGCAAAATCATCTTTAGGTATAACGCCCTTCTCTTCTAAGTATAAAGCATGGTCTTGCTGCATACTATAAAGCTTAACGGCGTTATCAATAACCTTTGATTCGTACTCTATGCGATTAAGAGGTGTTTCGCCTTGATTATCTTTAAATTGTACTCCATCAATACCAAAAAGCCTACAAAGCTTTTGTAGAGGCTCTAGTAAGTAATCACTCTGAAGCGTCTCTATCGTATCTTGGAATACTCGCATCTCATTATCGCCAGTACTATTAAGGCCTTTTACGTTCTCGCCAATAAGTATAGCCAATGGTATGCCAGTAACCATAGCTAAACGCCTTAGCGTAATGTTATCAGTTTCTGAAAGATTAGATAGGTTTTGTTGCACAACCTCCACATCATCCTCGCTGTCTATAACGCCAGCTCCGTAAATATTTCGAGCATCTTCAAGCGTACCAAAGTAAGACAATATCTCTGACTCTCGGCCTTGCGCTATCGTTTCTTTAAATCCGCTTATCTTATAGAATAGCGTTGAACTCTTTTCCAAAATAGAAGGCGTAGCGCGTTGAACAACGCTATCGGCGATAAGTTGAGGCAGGATAATTTCAAACTCACTCATGCCGCCGTATTTGTATTCAGGTAATTCGTGATCGCTCGGCTTAACATACGTAACATCTAACACGCGTGTGTGGTGGATACTTTCACCGCGAACACTATAAACATTAGGCTTTAAGAATCTGTTACTAAGTAAGTTTGTGTCGTACGACGTTACACTAACCATATCGCCGCTGAATGCTTTTAGTCTTGTCGTCTTGATATCAAGCTTGGCTTTTAGTGGCATGGGTTTAGACAAGTCGTCCGTTCCTTCTGGCATGATAACGATAATACCGCGCCCAAATCCTACCATGTATTTCGCTGCATCTTTAAAGGTAGGGGCGAGGTAGGTGTTGAACTCTTCCATGTCGTGCGTGCGCTCGAACTGTATTGTATCGTCTAGCGAGTATCCCGCCTTAAGTCTAACAATTTTTGAGCCTATGCCAGTTTTATAAATAGCCCTAGCAGCTGAATCGTCTAGGCGTGGTTGTTGCGCAACTGCGTTAGATGCTAGCGCGTTGCGTCTGTTTGTAAGGTTACTAAATAGGCTTTGAATGCCGTCTATAAATTTCATGTTTTACTTCCTTAAAGTAAAGAACCATAATCTGTGAATTTTCCGTCTGTTTTGATTAGCGGACATAAGGCGTATCTTATTGCATCAATGTAATGGTTATCCGCGTCAATTATATCAGTAAGCGGATCGCCCCCCTTATTGCTTTTATACCTGTAGTTAGCCATTTCGCCTTGTACTTCTGTGCAGTCAGGGTGTACAACTATCTCATCGAACGCCTTCATGAAATTAATACCATCAACGATCGAGCCTTTCCATTTGTCTACGCCTATTATACGCGATAAGCCATGTCTTTTCAAGTAACTTATTGATTGCGGCGCTGAAGAGTCGGCGCGTATTGACTGGTCGTTAAACTCCGGTATCTTTTTCTTTACGTGTTTAGCGGTAGCATCTAACTCAACTCCAACCCCGCCAGCCTCTTTTTCTACGTATAATTTATTGTTATTTGTTACCCATACTTTTACGGCGGCCATAGGGTCTTTTGAGAAGCCAAAGTCTAAGCCATGATAAGGGCCGTCCCATGTTCTTCTATTTGGTTCTAATGTATCCACTCTCCATTTACCGCCAAATACTTGGTCGTCTGTGCGTGTTAGATGGTGGCCAAGCCAAATATTAAGATACTTGTCGAAGTCAAACTTCTTTGCTCTCATTGCTGACTTGATAAGGGCAGCCGGACAAAATGGATTATCTTCAAAGTTAACGTGCGATAACATAAAGTCATCATCACCCTCGCCATTCGCAAAAAACTTATCAACCGCGTCGCTCTCAACGTAAGGGTTCCAGCTAAACCAAATTTCGGCGTTGGGGAAGATGGAGGATGATCGGATCGTTGGCTCCAATACCTCTAAGCTTCGCTCGCTCAATTGCTGAGCCTCTTCCACCCATGCTATATCAAAACCTTCTAGTGATTTGATAGCGCCAGCCGTATGGTCTTTCAGGCCTCTGAATATAATCTTACCTACTCCGCCTATTCTGAATATACCTTTGTCGGTAATCCTAAACATAGAAGATACACCAAGCTCGTCAATCTTATCGACGAATAGCGTTTTGGTTGAGTCGGCGGTAGATACTGCGTGCTCACGAACTGAAACTATTTTAAGCTCTGGATGTTTTACCATCAGTATGATACCGAGTTCGGCGAAGAAGTGGGACTTGCCCGATCCCCTTCCGCCCTTTAGGCCTTTGTACCTTTTAGGGGAGAAGTAAGGTCGTCCCCATTCTGGTATCTGTAGTTGCTTTCGTGGCATGATTAATCCCTGTTAGTAGTCGTGCTTGCCGTTATCGTCATCATCTTCCACATCGGGCGCTTTGGCCTCTATAAAGTTAATGTCGAAGCCTGTAGGCGTCATTGAACCGTCTGAGCTTGTCAAATCTACTTCACTCTTCTCTCTAAAGCCTGCGCGAGTCTTGAGCCAAAATATTTGTGCTGATACATTGCCATCAATTGCTTGCCTATATAACGCTCCACCAATGTCGGCATTGGCTGAAGCTGTTGCTAGGTCTAGATCGTCCCTGTAATGCTTTCTGAGCGTCTTGGGGTCGATGCCTAATACTCTGGCTATATCTTCTTGCGGCGTGCCTACCATAGCGTGCATAGCTACCGTGTCGCGCTTTGCTTTGGTTGGTTTGTGTTCTGGCTTTCCTCTTGCTATCTTCTTAGTAGCTTTTGGCCTGCCCTTTGTTACTCTTTTAGTAACCTTCGGTTTGTCTGTTGCGGTTGATTTTTTATTTGTCATCTTTATAACCTCAAAGTGTTTCTTTTATTTTATCACGTTATAATAATTTAATCAATAAAAAACCCCTTACAAGTAAGGGGTAAAAGTATAAGGTATTTATATGTTATAAGTATAATAATATTAAGTGAACTTAATGTCAAGCTTTATTTTATTTATTTTTTAAGCCCCTTTCGGGGCTTTTGTTTTTATTCCATTAGGTTTAGTGCTTTATCTTGGTATTTTTCAATAGCTTTCATTACGTCAGCATCTAACGCCGCCTCTACCTCTCTATATAGGTTGTAAGCTTCAAGTGTTTCTTGTGTTGTTTCTTTGTTTACAAAATCAAACATCTTATCGCTAAGTACTTCGCCACCTTCAATTGCGTTGATGTGTTCGGTGTATGTTTTGATAATCTCAGAATTATCCATATCTTCTAAATGGTCTAATAATAATTCATGAAAATAATCAGTGTCGCAATTTTTTGAGTCAGTCATTTGCTCAAGTAGTTGGCCGTTACAGTTTAAAAACTCATCTTCAAGAGCCAAACCATTATTTGGATTAATTTCTTTATTAATAAAGATAACCTTAAGCTCTTCAGCTGTTAGCATGTCGAAAACATTTTCTCTTGTTCCGATTTTACCTAGTTGGCTTTGGATTTTGTTTATTAAATTATTCATCTTATTTTTACCTTATTTATTTTAGGTTAGGGCCTTTCCCCTTCCTTATTATTAATAATACTAAATACCGGATATTAATACAAGCTTTATTTTAAATTACTTTTAATTATTTCATAAAAACTTTTAAACGAGCCGGGGCCATATATAACATGATCGAACTCGCCAACATCTACCGCCGCCGCTTTCTCGTAACCTTCAATTATTTTTACGCTTGATTTTTCATTGTGCTCAAAAAGCTCTTCACGCAACGGCGTAGCCTTTGGTAGTAGTATCAGTACTTTGTTAGCCATCCTGCCGTTGATTAGCCTTAGGGCTGTTCCTGCGGTAGATTCTAGCGTGTTAGGTGTGTGGTGATTATCTGGGATTCTTATGGATATTAATTTCATTTTATTAGTCCTTATATTATTTTAGGTCAGGGCCTTTCCCCTTACTTATTATTAATAATACTTAATATTATTTTTTTTTACAAGTTTTATTTTAAATTATTTTAGGTAATGAAAAGCCCCGAATGTTCGGGGCGTGGTGGATGGTTGTTGTTCTTGGGTTTTTTCAAATCTACTTAATAAATCAATTATCATCTGTCTCTTTTCCTCATCTTTACTATTTAAGCTTACAATTTCATTAGAAAGTATAAACCCATCCCGCCCGAATCTGTCGGACATATACTTACACAGCTCATCGCAAACGTTGGCTGTGCATTCTATATTGTATATTGTCCTAAACTCATCTAACTCAACTTTAACCTTAATTCTTGTTGTTGAGTATTCGACATCATCGTCATGATAGCTAGTCACGCCGTAAGTAACTTCTGATACTAGTGGGTGCTTTCTTGCTGCATTAACATTAAATGCCATTAGTTTTATTTTTTCATTAGCTTTGTTTGTTAGTCTTTTGCGTACAATATTTATTATATTGTTGTTATTGTACATACTTAACTCACCTGATACGTGCTTTTTTAATTCTGTGGATATGTTCATAATCTTATACCTTTTGTTTTTTATTGCTATAGCAAGCCCTAAATCAAGGGCTTGCGGTAGATTCTTTCTTTATAGTCGGGAATTATGATCGCCCCTTCTCGCGCTCTCGCTTGCGCCTGTGGCGTTGGATTGAGTTGAGTACGTCTTGTATGCCTCGCTCCTGTTTAATCGCCCCTGATGCGTTACAAGTTAAATCAACTATCGTTGACGCGGTGAGGTGGATGAGGTGGTAGATTCCGATACCAATGGTTGCGCCTAATGACATTGCTAATATCAATGCCACTGGCCAAACAAATAATAATAAACTGTATTCCATTATCTTTTATCCTTTACTTCTGGTCGAATATCTGAGCAGTTGCAGTCTAATGCGTCAGCAAAGAAAACGAGGTTGTTGAGAGAGATAGGGTAGTGGCCATTTAAGTACAAAGCAAACTTGCTTTGACTTATGCCAATTGACTCCGCGAACTCTGATTGAGTTGTTTTTCTTTTTTCTTTATGTTGTAGCCATATTGACTTTAGGTTGTTGGCTGCTCGTTGGTCTACTGGGTTAAGTGCGTTTTTCATTTTGTTTTACCTTTGTGATTATGGAGGGCTTAGCCCTCCTGTTTAATAATTAAGTTAATTGGTTGATTAAATATTCTGCTTGCTTCTCTGTCTGTACTCTTACTTTTTGCACAAACAAACCGTGTTTTGAGTTCTGATCGTGTCCCTTAATGGTAATTATAAGATTAAAATAATCACCTTGGTGTTTGCATATAACCATAGGGCACGAGTTGTGGCGGATGAAAAAGATTCCGTCCAAGAATGATTTAACCATAACAGGTGAAGCGTCTGCAAGTATCATTAATGACTCTGCGAACTCTGTAGCAAATTCTCTGTCGTGAAAATAAATAACTTGCTTCATTGAATTATCTGTTGCGATGATAACATTACCATCTTTTGTTACTAACGTGGCCGCCAAACTTTCCTTATTGATATAGTATACATCAAACGATTTTGATACAGGGTTGAAATATTTAAAGCTAACAGTGTTTTCGTTTTTAGTAATTTGAGTGTTCATAATAGTATACCTTCTTATTAATTAATATTGTGTACCCCGTTGGTACATTATTAATATAACTAAATATCAAACACATTGCAAGTCTTTTTTATAAATAAATTAAAATAATTTCAAAAACAGCTATCAGGTTGACAAATCCAATGGAAACACAACAAAAAAGAAAAACAAAGTGAGCGTAGCGAATTAAGTAAGTGCAACGTTTTTGCAATTACTATATATATAGGGTGTCACAAAACGTTGCACTTGATATCACAAAACGTATTATTTTGCCTAAGCATTGATTTTAAACGACTTTATCCACCTCGCCAAGCATTTTTACACGCCACCAGCGCCAAAACACAAAAAAGGGCGATTCATAAAAAATCACCCTTTAAATTACTAAAATGGTATGCCCTATAATATCATTTATGCACTGAATAAGGGCCTCCAAATATTCTAGTTTCTGCTAAAACAAGCTTCTTTGTGTCTTCTTTAGCATGATCGATCATGCTAATTAGTTTATTCAAATCTACCCCTTTAGGGTTCTGTTTAAACAAATCTTCCATTCGCTTTATGGTTGCTCTGTTGCCATCAATAGCACTTGATAACAACTCCCAATTTTCATAATGTTTGTTGTCCATTTTATGCCACTCCGTTGATTGCTAGGATGATTGTTGCGGTAGCTGTCATAATTAATGCAGATACTGCTAGTACTTCACTAAGTACGCGCTGTTTGTACTGCTTCATTATAATTGCATTTGCTTCAGCGTCTTGCTTCTCTTTGCGCTTCTTAGTGATAGCGATTTGCTGGTCTACTGGTAACATACGGAAAGCTACTTGTTTTGAGTTATTTGTTTGAGTGTTCATAATAATATACCTTATATTTTAGTTAATGGAGGCGGACTTTCCGCCTTCCATATTTGTATTATTAAATAATCTTAATTAGATTGCAAGTGTTTTTTTAAATTAATCTTAATTTATAGCATTCTTTTAGATTATTTATCATATCCACCACCTCTTCCACATGATCGTACATCTGAAGATAATAATCAAAAGCACAAAAACTTTTATCATTTACAATATCTTCAAAAATTCTTGTTATAGATACCATATCATAAACCTTAAGTTTAGATGTAGGTAACCACTTATTAAGATAGTCTTCTACTTCAAATATATTTGCAAAATCCTTTTCCTCATCTAACACACCATTACAATATGAAGATGAACTATAAGTAAAAACCCCTCTGTCATATTTGCCAACAATAACGCACTCAGACGGCCCGTTAGTAACTTTGCCTAATACTGCGTTTATCATATTGCATCTCCTATAAAGCTCGTATCTATGCGTTGTGTGCGCTTTCTCGGCGGTATGATCGCATCAACCTTCATGCACATCAAAGGATGATCTAACTCAAGCTTTTGGCAGTCTTTAAAATTAAATGACTTTTTGCTCGTCATGTGTTTAAGCTCATCTATCATTGCAATATGTACCCAGTATATCTTGTCCATTGAGCCAAAACATACCAGTAGCCCGGCTGTCGCATTGTGCATGCCATTGCTCTCAATAAAATCATTAATCTTTTTGATGTCTTTATATTGAGATATGTCTTTAAATGCCAGTGAGCTTTTTCTGTGTTTAAGTTCACATACTACAAACTTTGTTCCGTCGAATACAATACAGTCTGCAACGTTCTTTATCGTAAAACGTCTTTGAGATGTTTGCTCGCCTTGGTAACCTGCATCGCGAAGACGTATAATTAATACGCCTTGCTCATCGCAGGCTTGCTTGAACCTTTGTTCAAATGCTTTACCTGTCATTGTTTTCATTACTTCACCTTTGCTTCTAGTTTTAGAATTAGATTACCCTTACGCTCGTACGTATTAACCCTGTACGTCATACCTTCTGGCGCTACTTTAGTTTTCATAAAGTCTCTGACGGTATCTGTGAATATTTCAAAGCTATCGTCGACAATATCTTTAACGCCTTTTGGGATTGTCATAGTAGCATGTAGTGTTTTTTCGTCCCACTCAAATGTGTTTGATGCTAGGCCCTTACCTGCAAAGATATCAAAGAAAGTGTTTTGGTCTTTAAACTCTTTATGTAGAACTTCAATTAATGTTTGTTTATATTCTTTCATCTTATTTTCACCTTTATTTATTAAGATATATTAATAATACATAATATTATTGTACAAGTCAAGGGGCTTTCACCCCTTTTTGATTATTTTCCTGCTACTTGTGTGTAGTACTTCTCAGCTGTTTCGTTTTTAGTTGCGATGTAGATATATTTGCCTTGCTTTCTCATTCCGCTATTGGCAGGCTTCTTAAGCCTAAACGCTGTTACAAGTATACTAGATATTGTTTTCATTGGCGTCTTAGGGCATAAGCTACAGTCTTTAAAGGCGATATCAAAAGCCGTTTTTGCTGGCATACTCATACCTTTGTTTATTTGTATTTTGCCTTCATCGATAAACTCTTGAAAATCTACCGCATCTTGTTGACTGTAAGTTCCAAAGTCGTTAGCATCAATGCCAGTTAATTCAAAGAACTTTTTAAACATCTCTTGCTTAACAAGCTCTTCAGTTGTTTTTGCTTTAAGGTCGCCGTCTCTTGCGATAATCATGTTTTTGATTGTAGTACGGCCTTTACCTTCAGCATCGAACTCCATAAGTTCTAAGTCAATATCAGTAACATTATATGAGCTACGAATATTATAGCTTTCTAGCTTATTTTTTGCATCCTGTGAGTTATATTCACCAATGTCTCTTAGGCTTGTAGCTTCTTTGCTATCAATTTTAGGAGCGTTGATTACATTGTTACGTCTCATCTCCTTTTCTTCGTTGCTACCTTTACGGCGTGATTTAGCGCCTTTCTTTTGCTTCTCTTCGTTTTCCTTTATGTACTCAACTTTATAGCCAAGCATCTCGAACATAACAAGTGAAGTGTTTTTATAGTCAAGCTTCATTAGGTTCTTGAAAATGATGCGGTCGATGATTAGTTTTTTGTAACGGTCGTTTAGCATGTCGTGCGCGTGCTTGTCTGTAATCTCTGATGGTGATACCTGCTTAACTGCAATGTCTGCCGCTACTAGTAGTGGTGCAAGTAATGCACGGTCTTTGAAGTTTCCAGAGAATGCGAGCATTACTTCTTCCGCCATTCTAAAGCGAGCAGAAGATTGTACAAGCTCATTTGGGTTAACAGTACCACAAGAGATTAAGAAAGTATTTTTGTAATCAGCATCCTTAATTGAAAGTCCGCATTTTGCTGCCGAGTTATAAAAAATAATGTCATTATCTTTAGAAAATTTGGCGCGATCCTTTAGGAGGATAGATTTGTTTTTGTCCGTCATAAAGTTACTATCAATTAGTGAGTGGTTCTTTTTGTCTGCTATTGAATTAATAGTGGCATTTAGTTTAGATACCTTTTCAGAGTGTGAACCGTCACAGAATACGCCAATTTTTGATTTGCTTGATACTTCCTTAGCGTGTTCGATAAGTTGGGCTTCATTTGTGTACTTGATAACAGGTTTAGCAAATTGGCTTAATTGCTTATGCTCATAGAATCTTGTATTTTTTGATACTAGCTTTAATAGTATGTCAATTGTGTTTTGAGATACTAAAGCATCTGTAAGTATAACGCGATCCGCTCTTGTCATCATTAGTTCAAGTTGACGTAAGTAGTCCGCCTGATCTTGTATTGTACCTTGGCCAACAGCTGAGCCTGAGATGTGGTTTAGAACCTCTTCGATTTCATCGATGATTAGCGTGCTTGTGTTAGCTCGTTGCGCCTCTAAGTCGCCGTGCATTAATAATGTATTGATAACGCCAATTATACCTTTACGTGGGCTTACAATGCTTTTGCCGTTTTCGATATCTCTGTTTGCCATTATGTTTTTGTAGTAAAACTTCTCGATGTCTTTTGTGATGGTTGAGCTAGATAGTGCGCGTGATGCGCTCATTAGCATTGGGCTGTTACCTTTCTCAACTTCGCTTTTAAATAGTTCGATAAGTAGTTCGCTCTTGCCTGTTCCTTTTTCTCCGTTTACGATATGTACGCCTTTATTGTTTTGGATACTTGTTAGAGTTGTTCCGTCTTGGTAGTTTGCCTCAACATTTATAACGCGATCGCTTTGGAAAGTAACAGCCTTTCTTACTTTGTTTTTACGGTCTGAGATTCCTTTGATGATTGAGCATTTGATTTGTTCTTTTGCGCTAGTGTTTGGCGCGTTGTTGATTATTTTGATTGCTTCATCTTCAGACATGATGCTTGGAACCGCGTTTACAAAAGCGTTTCTTACTTTAGTTTTTATTGCGTCAACTTCTTCTTCGTATTGAAGAGCATTTAAAAGGATGATTGCTTTATCAATTCCTTTTTTATAGTCAGCAGGTTTTGTTAAAGTCTCGTTAAAGATAAACTTTAATTGAAAGCGGAAAGCTGTTTGTATATCAAAGCAATCTTCTGCATTAATAATAATGTCAGATGCCTTTACGTTTTCACGTAGGCGTTCGATAGTGTTTTCGATATCTGAAGTGATTTCAAGGATTTGCTCAGGTGCTGTGTCGATTATTGATTTTGATACTATATACATATTAATTACCTTCTTATTTTTAGTTAATGCCATTTGGCATATTTGTATTATTAAATAAATGAAAAGAGAATGCAAGCTTTTTATTTGACTTATTTAATATTTTTTTTGTCTTATGCATATCATTCACCTTTTGCCGGGGTTTTGGTTAGTTAGTCTGTAGATTATAAAGCAACAAAAAGATAAAAGCAAGAGCAACCGCTTCGCGGTGTTTTGTTTTGTTTAATGTTTTACCCATTGGTTGGTGGTGCTATTGTTCTAATGGGTAGCTTATAATAAAAAATAAAAGAAAGTGAGCGGAGCGAATTAAGTAAGTGCAACGTTTTTGTAATTACTATTATATAAGGGTGTCACAAAACGTTGCGCTTGATAAAAGGATTAAATATAAAATAAATTAAATAATTTACAAAAAACACTTGCAAGGTGATTTTATTTAGGTTATTATATAATTGAAGTCTACAAATAGACATTAATAAAATTTAATTATATGAGGTAATTATTATGAAATTAACAAAACGTCCAACTAAAACGCAATTACGTAAAATTTTTGATTATAACGAACAGACAGGTCGATTAATATATAAGTCGAGAGAAGGCAATACTAAGTTCAACGCTAGGTTCGAAGGGAAGTCAGCAGGCTTTATTGATAATGGTCGAGTAAGAGTATCATTAGGCGGAAAGCTTTTTTATAATTCAGTACTTGTTTTCATCTACCACAACGGTGCAGTACCAAAAGGCTATCAGGTAGATCACATCAACCGCAACACATTAGACGACAGATTAAAAAACCTACGTAAGGTTACTGCTTCTCAAAACTGCTTTAATCGAGAATCACGCGGAACAGTTTCATTTAAAGGCGTATCAAAAATTGCAACCAATAAATTCCGAGCACGTATAACACGATACGGAAAAGTAAAATCACTTGGCGTATTTCCTACTGCTCACGAAGCGGCTCTTGCATATGATGAAGCATGTAAGCGACTACACGGCAAATTTGGCCTACTAAACTTTGCATAAACTAACAGGCCGCAAAAGCGGCCTTTTTAATGAGGTGACTTATGATTGAACCATCACAACTAGTAAGTAGTATTATACTACCAGTAGTAAAGGAATTAAATTTAGATAGGGGGCGTGAAAGAGATGTTGTTGCTTTACTTCTGTATACAGTAAAGCAAGAAAGTGACTGCGGTCGCTACATAAAGCAATTAGGTGGCGGGCCAGCGTGCGGGCCGTGGCAAGTAGAAAAAAGAACTTATAGTGATTGTATAGATAATTACTTAAAGTACCGCCGTGAGTTGTTGAGCTGTGTGTTAGATGCTTCTTATTGTGATCGCATGCCACCAGCTGAAGGTATGATTGGTAATCTATATCTAAATTGCGCAATTGCTAGGATAGTTTATAGGCGTTGCCCTGCTCCAATACCTAAGTACGATGACTTAGATGGCATGTGGAATATATACAAGAGATTTTACAATACCTATGAGGGTGCAGCTGAGCGCAATGAGTTTTTACATAACTGCAAGGAAATGTTAAAATACATATAAAGAAAAGCCCCGGATAATTCCGGGGCGAAGGGGCTACACAAAGGTGAGAAAGTTAAGCCCCTGAAGATTGTTGTTGCTTTTTAATTTCTAACTGTAGCTTCTCTTTTTCAAGCTGAAGCTTTTGCTTTTCAATGTCATTAATCATTTCATTATGTCTTGCTTTAATGTCAGTCGCTCTAATCTTATTCTTCTTGTCAAAGTAGTGAGCCGTTGCTGTAACTACAAAGGTCATAAATACAATAATTAATGTAAACACTGAAGAGTTTTCGTTAAGAAATGACATAAAGCCTGTTCCGGTTCCTGCTAATGCTGATGTATTGGCTACCGCCGCTAAACTTTCTTTGTTCATGATTTCTTTAAACCCATTAATATTCATTTTATGTTCCTTATGATAACACGGCAGGAGAGAGAATAAAACAATTTTATGCAATTTTCCTGCCATTATTTTAATGACTGATTATATTTTAGTCAATATTACTTCTTATTGCCAGCTACAACGAAATTTTGTTGCTTAAAGTACCATCTTAAGCCAAAAGATGCTGCCATTATTCCGAAGGCTCCGAACTGCCACCAGTAAGGCAGCAGGCTAACAAACTCAATCCATTCTTCCGCTGTCTGTAGTGATTTGTTATCTCTGTCGTACCAACCTACAATTAACGGGCTGTACCAGATGATTGTGATTAGCTCATCCTTCCAACTATATCGAGCAGCCTTCATAGCCTCAATATCCCAATCCTGCTCGCCTTTTACGACGGCCATGTGATAGGCCGCCTCCGCTTCTTGCTTCTTTTTCTTAACGTCTATCCAACCATTAAATATAGTTGAAACACCGCTTATAATTGCACTCCACATTTTATATTCTCCTTATGAGATTCTTCGCCATACGTAGTAAACTTCGTACGGTGGTAGGTTGCTTTGAGTATCTGTGCTTGTATCTATTGTGTGCGAGTGAGGTTGAGCATCAATATCTCTATCTCCAGACGCGTGCGCTAGTGACTCCAAGGCTTCCGATGTTTCAGTATCTCCTGAGCCTGTTACTAATCTACCGCTAGTAGTTGGTTCCGGTAGCTTTCCGCCTGACTGCAAAGCGCCCCAGCCATCTCTTGGTATAGTGGTTGTAACAGTGGCATTTTGCGTATCACCTTCAACTTCGTGAGAGTGGTTTTTACTACCGCCAGTAGTGCCAGCATTAAAGTCATTGTCAAGAGAGCTATCACCTGCTAAAAATCTACCTTCTACTTTTATCCAAGAGCCGAAGCCTAGGATTTCTGAAGGATTTCTTTCGTCAACTCTATTGATCCACAATCCGCCAACAGGATATATAAACTCTTTTGCAACTTCTTTTATTGCGTCCTGAACGTTGTTGGACATTATGTTTGTACCTGAGCCATCGAACCCGATACCTTGGGCTGACAATAGTCGCCAGAATGAATTACCAGCAGCCTCGCCATTACTTGATACATAAAGAGAGACAGCATCTTCCGCATCACTAATAACCAATAGATTTTCGCCAGTAAGTATAGCATCTGTTATAAGGTTTGGTGAAGTATCTACCGCCACACCAAGTTCAAAGATAGAAGATCCAGACGTAGACAATACCCTTGCGCTCGCTCCACCTACATTGTAGGCAATAATAGTATTAAGCTCTCCGCTACTAATTGTATTAAAAGAATCAAAGCCTGCGGTAGATGTAGTACCATCTAGGTCGAAAGAGGTTCCGTTATAAGATAACTTGTAAATCTCTTGAACAGAGTTGCTGTATGCCACTAAGTCACTACCATCAAATAAAGTTTTTGCAAGCTGTATTCTTCCAGATAGTCCGCTGTACTTCACGCCTTCGTCAGTGAACGCAGAGCCGTCAAAGCTATAAATACGGATGTTACCATTATCACCATTGTAAACGGCCATATGGTTGGTTGTGGTAGGTGCTATGGATAGTCCTACAATATCGTAATCAGTAGCAGTAACTAAAGACAAAGGAAGCTTTGAGCCTACTTGGTTTACGGTTAGTGCGTCAGTATCGATATCATAAACGCCGATCTCACTCTGAGTCATAACCGCGATCCTATCTTCAGATAGTCTAGTTATATACATAGCACCTGTTTGGATCATATTAATGGTATCAGAAAACTCTTCATCCAATACCACAACTGTTTCATTATCACTAATAAGAACCTTTTCGCTAAAAATAGTTATTGTATTATCAGTATTAACTTTTGCATGGTAACCAATATCATTTATCTTTGTTATTTTAGATGATGATAATACTGGCGTTGATATTTGGTTTGACTCTTCCCAGTTAGTATAATCTTGTGAAATTCCTTGAGCCGGGTTATTGCCTGTATTGTCGTTTTGAGATGATACGAAAATACGCCCGTCAACCGATGCTAACGAGTTTTTATAGTAAGTCTGAGCCTGTGTCCATTCCGGAACGCCTTGCTGATACAGGTATGATACGAGCTGAGTAGCTGTGTAACCAAATCCATTAAAGTCCTCTAATGTTGGAAACTCAGAAGGGCCAAAAACCCCAAAGCCTCTCGCAAAGCTAGGGTTTAGGTTTTGAGCAAGATCGTCCGACGATGTAGAATCATCAAAAATTGTTCTTTCTCCGGCCAAGGCCTCCGAAGCGAAGGCCTTAACATTTGTATTAGGTCGATTAATTTTAGCCATTTTTATTCCTTAGAATTTTTATTTATTTTACCCTATTCTTTCCCATAAGTAAAGAGCCAAATAAGGAGGTAGATTACTAGCTTCATTTGTATTTGTGTTTATTGCGTGATTATGAAAATCACTTTCCAGTTCTTTATTATTAAATGCGTGGCCCAGAGATTCTAGGTTTTCTGCATTTTCGCTATTGCCAGAACCTGTGACCAATCTACCACTTACCGAAGGTATTGAGCCGCTTGATAGTACGCCATCAGTCTGCTCTGCGCCCCAGTCACTTCTACTTACTGTAGTGCTAACCTTAACCGCGCTTGTACCGCTTGTAACACTGTGCGTGTGAGATTTATCGCCGCCACTGGCATTAACATCATCAAAGTCAGAATCTGATCCATCGTGACCTACAATAAATTTACCTTCTATTTTTTGCCAAGTACCAAAGCCAAGTATTTCCGCAGGGTTCCTTGAGTCTTCCGCGCTCATATGTATAGCACCAACTGGATATCTAACGTCTGTCAATAAAGCTTTAATTGCGTCATTGATATTAGTTGAATTAATTCCGATGTCCGATCCATCAAATGATAAATTTTGACCGCCATCAAGCCTGCGCCAAAACGCTGTATCTTTAGGGATAAAGCTCAAGTTGTAGCTAGTAAGCCTGTTATTAAAACCAGTCGATACGATCCTATTCTCTTCCGTAAGTGCCACAACATCCACCGCTGGTTGCATTAGCTCTTGAATGCTTGTTAGTTCCGGATCTGCTGAAGTAAAATCATAATTATAAAGCAGCGTACCGTCTTGACTTGTTGCTACTACGTTACCATCTACCCCACCTATTATGTTGGGATTAGGGGTGTGAATAGAGTTGCTAGATACATTGTTTACAATAACAAAGTCACCATCAGTATTTACAGAGTGGCTAACAAACTCTTGTCTTCCTCTATCGTTAAATAGAACAATATCTCCGTTTCTACTTATGTTCGATACCTGACTTTTAAAGCCAGTAATGTTAGATGTGTAAACCTGCTTGTAAAACTCAAAATTAAGTCCATTAAATGAGTAGCAATTAATCTCACCGTTCGTATCTGTATAAACAAGGATGTAATCCAGCGTACCGTTGCTAGGTAAGTTATCACTAACTATAGAGCACAAGCTAACAGAATTATCAGGGCTTGATAACTCAAGAGAATTCCCTACCTTTGTGAATGTTCCGTTTTCTCTATCTATATCATAAGCTAATATGTTAGATCCGTTAGTTGCAAAAACCCTAACACCCTTTGAAGAGCATACTGATTGAGCAAATGTTGAGTCGCTAGTTGCTGTATAAAAAACAGTCCCTGACTCCGGTACGGCTAGTATATTCTTGTTAGGCAATACTAAAACACTACCTTGTTTTATATTGGAACTTCCATCACTTGGCAAGAGATCGTCTACGTTACCAGATATGGCAGTAACCTCAAACTCACTATCAAATTTTAATACATACTTATGATTTAATCCGTAAACGTACACTTGAGAATCACCAACCCTCTGTATTTTTAGAGTAACCTCAGTATCCCCAGAACCATCACCTATATTGGCAAAGTCAGTTTCCGACAGTATTGATACTGTATTTAGCGCCTCATCATAAGAAGCTATTATTAACCCTGTTCTATCAGACGACTGTAGGCCAACACCTCTAAGCGCTATAATATCATCTCTTATAAAATCACAAGCAGAAAAAGGAAACGTAACAGAAAATGATTGAGACGAATCAATGGCTGAACTATCAATAATACCTTCATAAGAAAAATCAATGCCATTAAAAGAAATTAGATTTCCATACACGTCTACAATTTGAGCATCGCCATTTAGTTTAGGTACAAACCCGCTATACATTGGCTGTCCGTTTCCATCATTAGCACCACTAGCAGTAATATCAAATCTATTACCTACCTTAGTAAATAAACCAGAATTTCTATCAAAAGAATAAGCTATGATAAAAGCATTCTGCTCTGATACTGGTGCGCCAAAAGTCCAGCCATAAGTAACAAAGATTGTGTCTGAGCTTGGGTCTTTAACAGCACAAGTTGGAAACGCATTTGAATAACCTTCAATCTCTGCATCTTGAATATTAGATGAAGCAGGAATACTAACAGGATCGGGGAACCCTAAAGAGTTAAACAATACAAGCTTTTTTTCTCCATTGATATTAGTATCACATATAACAGAAAAGAATTGATTATCACCAACGTCAACAGTCGTCTCACCTGCTATAACAAAACCAGAAAAACCCATCGCAACATTATCGACAGATGTAGTATACTGATAAGATAAAAAATCACTTGATATAAAGCCATCAACCTCGCTGCCTTCAGAATTAACATAAGATATACTATCATCAGAAGCATCCACCAAGAACAACTTATTGTTGGATAAATCGAATTGAACAAATTGATTGTCGTTTATTGACGCAGTAGATGCAGAGGGCGCTTTGTTTTCAGTATTTGAATTACTTAACCAAAGTGAGTTCTCTCCAACCGGGTTGTTACCAATATTATCATTTTGCAGAGATACGTAAATAACGCCATCCTCTGAACACATTTGGTTCAAATGATACTCTTGCTGTGAGTCATATTCTGCAATACCTGACTGAAATAAATAAGAAGTAAGATCCGATAAGGTAAACGCGAAAGCGTTCATGTCTTTCATTTCCAGTACTTCATCCGGCCCGTAAACCTTAAACCCGCGCTTGTAGTCGCTATTAATATTAGCAGACAGGTCATCAGTCACATTAGATGTGTTAAACGTTGTACGCTCGCCCGTAGCCGCTTTAGATGAGAATGAAACTATGTTTTTATTTGGTCTTAAAATTTTTGACATTATTTACACCTTTAGTTTATTACTATTTTTCTATCAAATGGAGCGCCGTTAGTATAACTGGCATCATTCTTGCTTGAGAATGGAGCTGCAAAAGGGTTATTACTTATACCGAATTTAGGCTCACTTGATGAAATCTTTACGTTATTGTAGCGCACACCTTGGGGTCTTGGCAACAAGTTTAACCTAAATATGGTTCTTAATATATCCACGTCTGTACCTTCCGGTACATACAAGTCCATTGACATGTTTTTTTTGTCAACGATATAAGAATCATTACCAAAGGCAAATTTTATAACATCCTGTATACCATTATTTGTATCAGAGGTTAAAGAGCCTAACGCGTTATTCTTGGCTATCTTAAGTTTTATAAAAAATCTATAAACCTCATCATCATTTAATACAGGTTCAGATCTCTTTATCCCAACAATCTTACCAATCTTATCGAGAGTTGCGCCAGTAGCTACGTCAATATCAAACTCCTCAAGAAGCGCATCCGCTGCGCTTTTTATTGATTCGAATTGAGAAGAAAAATTTGCAATCTCTGCTCTTGCGTTAGGTTTATTGTAGTATTGTATGATCAGTAGATTTATATACTGCATAATAAAGTCAGACATTGTAACTCCTTAAATTAAGTTGATATCGATGTTATCAACATCTAATACGTATTTAGTAGCAGGAACGCCGTCAACAAGAGTATCGACGTAATCAATGCCATTACTACTGATTTCTAAATCAGTGGCCACAATGCCGTCCTGCGTCGTATAAATGATATTGTATAGCTTACTTGCTACAACGTCATCACCAATTGAATAGGTTGCGTTAGATAACTGCTGTTTTATTAAATCTGTATTTGGAATTATTCCACCTTCACCTTTGATATTAACCTTAAGAAAAATATCTGAGCTAATAGGTCTATCAAACTCAACAGTAGTTGTTCTATCAAAAGTCAAGTCACCAACCGTAACCGTTTCCGTATACTCTCCAGTAACATCACCTTTTAGGCCTGTACCAGTATCTTTGTTTTTAATTATAGTTTCTGTAATACCTTCAACAGTTCCGCCTTCAACTACCACCCATATACTATGAGCCTCCATTTGTGTATCAGTATCAAATTGATTAGTGAAGTTCTCGTAAACCGCTAAGTCTGTAACGTTTGGTAACTGAGCAATTGCAGAAAACATACTTCCCACGCCCGTGCTTGACGGATTTTGTAGTGACTTGTTTCGCTTAACTCTAAGTTCAACGTCAGTTTCCTCGTCTTGCCCTACCGTTGCCGAAGTGTCGTTAGTAATCGATACCACACCTAACACGATGGTTGCTTGTTCGTTTACTGTGCCAGCTTGCGCTTCTGTAGCGCCGAACTCTTCCGCGAATAGCGTAACAGTATTGTCACCAATAAAAAGCGTCTTCTCGCCGTCAGTCTCCCACAACTGGCCAAGCTCATCTTGGACTTTATAACCTACTGGTAGCGTTAGATTACGTGATACATTAATTGTTACGTCAACTTGTGATTTTGTTGCCGGACGCCTTGTTATGCCCGATAATTTTAGTAATCGCTCTAAACTCAGTCCTGTTGCGAAGTCTGGATCTAATGAGTTATAAAGAGACGATAAGTAAACTTGCATATCTAAAATTTGACGCGCTTCGATAGCTATACGCTGTCCGTCCGGAGTATCTTGGTCAAGGTTGATATCGTTGCCGTAAATAGCCTTGTAGCCATTAGCAAGCTCGTCAAAAACCTCTTGGTATGTTTGTATCTCGATGCCGTTATCTGTTAACTGTATCATGCTTGTATTCTCTCTGTAATGACTATTTGTAATTCGTAAATATCTGTGTAAGTAACCTCAACCTTTGCTACTCTATCACTAACTATTATTGATACACTATCAACACTAAGAACACCTTCTGTAGTTATAACTACACTCCTAACAGCTCTCTCTAGCGTTAGTTTATTGTTAGGGGTAGATAGGATAGATAACCAATCAGTTCCTGCGTTTACGTCTAAAAAATAATCATTCTTAAACGATCGCAGCCTTGTAGCTATATTTTGCCTAATAGCTGAGCTTTTCTTTTTGTAGCCTGCAAGTCCGCTCCCGAACGTCCAGTCGCCATTATTTGTAATTGCTGAAACTTTCATTTTGCCACCGATATTAGTTTATTAATTATTATACAATAATTATGCCCTTAAAGCAATTTAAAAAAAGCAGCTATCGCTGCTGTGTTTGTTTTGTTTGATTTTGTATCCATTAGTGAGAGGTTGAGGTTTGTTTTAAATGGATAGCTTATAATAAAAAATAAAAGAAAGTGAGCGGAGCGAATTAAGTAAGTGCAACGTTTTTGTAATTACTATTATATAAGGGTGTCACAAAACGTTGCACTTTACTTTTTACACTATACTTGTTATTATACCACTCTTTACGGTTACTGATTTTCCGTTTAAGTCTAAGAAAACGCCCGTTGCTCCATCTTCCCCATCAACCTTATAATCCTTGGCGTCGTTACTTCCTGTTATCTTTTGACTACCATCCTGCTCCAAGTCTCCTTTATGCTCGTGATCTCCTTCATGATAGCTGTCACCAATATTAGTTATAACTTCTGGTATAGATATTGCAGCCTCTAGAGGATTAACACCAACAATAGCAAATCCGTCTGAGTAATCATGCATCCTAAAGTCTGGCTTCTCCACATCATCACTACCACCGTACCAAGCATCAAAACAACGCTCAGTAAATACAAGCAAGCAATAATCTCCCGGCTTTATTGGGTGGGCGGTGTACGATCCACCGCCTTGCATAAATATTGGTGGAACCTTAATAAACTCTGGCATCTGAACAAGCTCACCATCAACATCAAGAGGTATTATAACTTTGCAGTTTATTGTCTTTTCGTTTACTTTTGTCACCCTTGCTATAGTGGATGTATGTAGGTTTGATAATGCAAAATCTATCTCACCTCTCATTAAATCAAATAAATCACTTCTATTTTTAATTTGCATTTCCATCTCCGATATTTACACCAAAGGGCTTTGCTGTTATAGTTTGATTCCATAAGTCGCCGTAATTATCGCCCTGTATATTCATAGATGTTACAACATAAATGCCATTTACGCCACCTTCTTTAGCATCTCTCTTATCAACCTCGCTCTCTACCTTAACTTTTCCACCAACCTTAATAGCTGGGTTTAGAACCGTATTGAATACAACATTTAAACCTTCTCTTGTTGGCGTGTTTATTAATCCGGTAGATGCCTTTACTATTTGAACTTGCTCAAATATAACCTCGTCTGATTTTATAACATGGCATTTTTCTTCACCTATATAAAATATATAGCCGTTTTCTCTTGATGCCTTCCTTAATTCTTCAACGGCGTTTCCAACAATAACGATTGGCCTTGTGTTAACGACTTTGGCGGTAACCTTCCCTTTCGCAACACCTGTTAGTTCGTCAACAATTTCTTCAACCTTATCAACCCCGGCGTCTATAACCTTAGTTACAAATGACTTCTCAAGAGCCTCTCCGCCGTCAGTAGCTTCAATTTCAGTTACTATGTCAGCTCCATCTCTTAAGCTAATAGCGCTAAGCACAGTTCCTTTAAATATAGTTTCCGATCTGTCACCATAACCAACATCTAAAGTTACTTTAATTCTTTTGTCTGTCTGAAATCTTTCTTTTGATATTAATTCTCTTGACTTTTGTGCAATATTATAAATATTAATTGTTGAGCTATTAAGCCCGCCCGATATCGATTTATTGCAAGAGAAAGATATTTTTAAAGGATCGCTAATAATAACAGAGCCTGTTTCTGTAGTTACTGTTAGCTTGTAGCTTCTTAAAAATCTTTTATTTTCCATATTACACCTCTACACCCCTAAGGTCTGTCATAGATTCATCATCAAGCATCAGTAAAGTACACCTACCGCTAGTAAAATCTGTAGATAAAAACGGATCTAAATCTTCACCGCTGTTATCTACCACTATAAAATCAATTGGCATGTTTCTTGATACCATATGAAGCACACCAACTGATAGCTTTGCATTTTTTATAGCTTTGTCTCCAATAGTGCAGCTAATAAACCACTGCCCAACTTGTGGAATAAATCTTAATTCAAGTTCAGCTTGTACGTCATTATAAAATAGCGAGTGTGTTTGATGCGCTTCGCTTGTTATGTTTCTTACTTCTCTAATCATCTTAAGCCCCTTCTGTTCTTTTAATGAATTTAATTCCATACTCATCAAGCACACCTCCAAGTACGCTTTCTGCTGCTTCTTGAGGCTCTTGTGGGCCTTTATCTTCATTTTCAGATACTGCGTCAGATTCTTCTTGTTTTGGAGCTAGTGCTATATCAGACGCTTGTGTTTTTACGAATGTTACTTGTGTGGCTTCTATTGAAAAACCAGTACTGTCACCTTGATTATCATACTCAAATGATAGTGACGTTATAACCATATTATCCAGTTTTTGGTTGTCTGGCATGTCTATTGATATAGGTCTTCTTCCCTCGTAAAACGCCTTCATTTGATTAACAAATTTTTCTCTATTTTTAGTGTCAGGGTTTGAATTAGACATAAGGTCTGAGAAAAATCCATCAATCCTATCTATCTCATTAACAACTCTCAAGGCCTTATTATTTACGTCGTTTATAATACCTTCTGCCTTGCTTATTTGCGACTGTGTTCGTTGTGGAAGATACTGATCTACCACGCTAAGTTTGTCAGATATATCTCCAATAAGGCCTATGTTTTTGTTTTTTTCTATATAAATATCAGATACATCGCCAGATATGTTTATGGTTAATGGATCGAGAATTATGTGATCACTTATAACCGTTCCATCTTCTAGCGTTATTGCTGGTACTTGTGCTGTTCTTTGTACGGTCTCAGAAACTCTAGCAAGGGTGGTAAACCCACCTATGCCTAGTTGCGTGCTTTTTTCATTAGTACCGCTAAGGGCCTTTCTTACCGAGTCTCTGTAGTTTTCTAGTTTTGATGGCATTATCTACCGCTCCTTCTGTTTTGCTCAGCTTCTAATGTACCGGAGCCGTATCTTTTGTATACGCCACCAACTGCTGCGTCTGCGACGCTTTCTTTATTCGTATTGACTTCAACAGTAACATTGTTTGTAGTGTTAGATCCGCCGCCAGAGTTTCTAGATTCTAAAGCCTTTCTTGCTCTGTATGTCAAGAACTCTTCATTACCTGTAGGTAGTTGGCCTGTTGATTGCAAGTCTGATATTCTACTTTCTGCCAAGTCTTCACCTATAATTTTACCTAGCTTTCCTATCCAGCCGAATAATCCTTCAATTTTTTCTATAACATAATCAAAAGCATCGCCTAAAATATTTCTAATATCTCCAGCCAGATCTTTTATTGCCGATCCAGCCTTGGTGAGGTCGATGCCAGTCATTTTTTCTACCCAGTCACCAATAACCGATTTGCCGTCATTAAATGCAACGTGAAGGTCTTGTAGAACAAGCAGGAATGGAGCTATTAAAATAGCCTTAAGAGCTACTGGTATTAATGCTAGCGCCGCTGCAAGTAATATTGGGCCAGCCGTAACCGCAAGAAGGGTTCCACCAAGTACTGTTAAAAATCCTATATGATCTTTTATAAAATCAGTAGCCGTAACGATACCGAAGCTTATAACACCAAAAGCACGCTTAAGAGCTGGAGCAACAGATCTAACAATACTAAACATAGATTCTGCCGTTTCATTTAGTGCAGGAAGTAGTGATACTCCCAGCTGCTCACCTAGTCGCTTAAAACTAAGGCCTAATGTAGCGGTTAAGTTTGTATACTCTTCTACCGCCTTGCTTTGCTCAGGCGTTATAAATCCTATATCATCAGCTATTTTTGACATTCTTTGAAGTTCATGGTTGCTTGATTCAAGCAAGCCTATTAGTGATGCATCTAGGCCTAATTCTTCAGCTATAGCAAGTCGCTGTCTTCTATCAAATCCCATATCATTCATTGCTCGTATAGCTCCGAATAATGCTGTTTCAGAGTTCTCTAAATCTTCAGCACCAAGACCTAACCTTTCTACTAAAGTACCCTGCCCTGTTAATGCTGTTTGGTTTACTTGCTGGGATAAGCTTTCCAATGCCATTTCAAGTGATCCAATGTTAGCTCCTGTGGATAGCGCTGCAAACTCTAGCTTTTGTATATTTCCTACTGTTACGCCACTTTGCTTTGATAGTACGTTTAATGGCTTTAGTGATTGAGCTATTGCATTACCAAAAGCTAAAGCCGAGCCAGCAGCCACGGCCAATCCAGCAGCCATTTTTGCCGTGCCTATTGTAGCTCCAGCCAATCCGCTTCTGAAATTCTTTAGAGGGTTTAGGCTTCCAACAAAGCTAAATTTGGTTACTAATTCTGTTACTGTCGCCATTTTTATTTCGCCTTTGATTCTGCTTCTTTTTGTTCGTGAGATTCTATGTCAGATAAGATATTTTCATACTCTAATGCATCTAAAAACTGTGGAGTATCTAACGCCTCAATGTCTTGTATTGTTCCATAACCTTTTTTAACCAGCAGCAAAACTTGGAACATGTAGTCAGATATATTGGTAAAAGAGATGACGTCATCGCCACCCCTTAAACTAGGTATACCATTTAACCTGTAAGGCTGCCTTTCAAAAAAGGGTAGCTTACAACCGCAATGGCCGTTGTGATAAATACCACGTAATCATCAGCGTGATTATCCCAGTGGTCTTTGATTTTACTAATTTGCTGTCCGTCAAATAAAACTTTTTGACTAATTAGGTCTTCGATATCGTCAAATTTTGGAGAATCTAAGAAGTCAAAATCACCCTTTTCTAGCATGGGAGCAATCTTTGTGTAGTATGCAAAAACTTTGCGACGCTCTTTGTGATTAAACTTTCCTGCAAACTCGTATGAGTTTCCGTTAATTTCTGCTACGCCGTCTTCATAAACGGACTTAATCATATTTAATGCTTGTTTATTATCTTTCATAAAAAATCACCATTGTAAATTTGTCTACAAAGGTGATTATACTACATACGCACGTATTGTGCAATATATTTATGCTTCAGTAATTGCGGAAGATACTCGAACTACTGAAAGGTTTGCTGATGGTACTGTTACGCCATTGTTTAATGTTTCGTAGGCAAATATTCTATTATTACCATTTGCCATTCTGGACATTATTCTTAGACTAACATCGTTCTCACTTGAGTCTATGAGTAAACTCTGTGCATAAGCACCCTCTGACCTTCCACTAACTTCATACTTAACTCCACTATCATTTTTTGGAGTCCATACGCCATCTATTAGGAATTCAACCCAAAACTCTATAGTCTCTACATTTGATGTTTGTATATCAATATTTGTTCTTAGGTTTATGGCATAAACACCCTCTTCAATGAGTTTTATTGTTCCGTTTCCATAAACCTCAACACTATTAAGTTCTATAAAATGAGTGTAGGTTACTGGAGCACCAGAGGAGTTAGATGTTATTAGTTGGTTAGATCTTGATACAGCAGTTGCATAAGCATTCTCGCCGTAACTAATAGGCTTATCTATAAAATTTCTATACCTAAGCTCTACCCAGTTTTTATTTTCATCCGCTTCTGTGGCGTAAACGATTAGCCTTTGAAAATCCTCTGCGTTAAGCTCAGATTCAATAATTACCTCTGCATAAACCTCCTGATCTGCTCTACCCTCTGAAGGGTGAGAGAACCATATCTCTAAGTATTCACCAGACGACTTAGGCCCTAATTCTGCAAATTTTTCTTCATATATCTTTGTACCTGTATTATCTCCTCCTAAGTATAATCTGTAGTAAAGTACATTTTCTTCTAATAAATCCTGACCTAGTCTAAACTTTATGCCGTGAAGAGATATTTTCTCTGATGGCGTTGCTGATGTTGCGTACTCAGTTGTTTGTCCTGTTGATGATATATCACCATCTACCTCATTAAACACAAGGTTACTACTGTATACTCGATGAGTTGGTTGAAGTAATCCTAAATCACCTTGGTTTGATGGTATGTTTTGCGGAAGTATACCACCCCAAGAAGGGTAATAGTTTATATTGGAAGCAAGGTTGGTAAAGAATATGTTTTCTTGTCCGCTTGATATTTTATGAGCAGAACTAAGGTAAAGTGAATTAAGTGTGGTCTCAAGAGGTTTTTGAGATACGATTTGATCGTCCTCCTCTATGT
>Ga0115572_10000429_pt1 | contig 35696 bp, 36 predicted proteins | sample COGITO_mtgs_1206_FD_88681 | JGI IMG/M metagenome (GOLD analysis project Ga0115572, IMG submission 88681) | Pelagic marine microbial communities from North Sea - COGITO_mtgs_120607 | ecosystem: Environmental > Aquatic > Marine > Epipelagic | place: Germany:Helgoland, sampling site Kabeltonne... | reverse complement strand
TTACTTTCTACCGACTAAGACACCACCTTTTTTAATTTAAACCAAAAGATTTTCCGTAATAAAAACCACTGGTGATGTAAAATTTCTACATTAATATAATCAAAGAAAATAATCGAATTAAACGATTAATTTTAGTTTGACGAAGACGACGACTTTTAAAAACAAAGGATATAATCTATTAAATTAAATAATAAATATTAAAAATAACAAATATTTAGAAAAACATTTTAAATATTAACCAAACCAATAACTTAATACTGCCGAAATTACACGTTCAAGTGAATAAGCCGTAAAAGGTTTTGCCTTGAAAAGCAAAAAAGCACGTAGAGAATATAAAGTTGTTCCTAGTGTAAAAATAGAAAGACAAATAAAAACTTGAAACAACCTTAATTTGGAAAAAAGAGTATACCTAGTCCAAGGTAACAAAAATATAACAATGTAAAAAATCGCAGGATAGCTAAAGTAAAAATAGTACCATTCAGATAAAATATGCTCTGGATATACTGCACGTTGAACAAATACACACATAAACCAAATAAATAAAAGTAAATAAGCCGCCTTTTTTATTTTTGACCTACCCTTAGATGAGAAAAAATACCTGTAAAAACGTAACAGTAAACGTTTCCATTTAATTTTATAAAAATTTTTAAGGTCTAGCGTTAAAACCAATAAAGTACATAGAAATATAAAAACGCATATAAATAAAACCCAAACTGAATAAAAAATTTCACTTATTTTGTTATCCGTTACTAAGCCCTTCTTGGTTACACTTTCGTGTACCGCTAAAGTCGATTTAACTTCCGCTGTCGTAGATACAATTTCTGCTTCCCAAGGAAAATTAGAAACTTCTAATAAATGGGAACTACCTTCTTCTATAACTTTGCATCTTATTGACTTTTCATTTAACTTTCGTTGAAAGTCAATATCATTCTTGAGCATTTGGGCTTTCCTTTCAACTTCATTGGATATACGATTAGACTCGATTTCTTTTAGTGTCATATCTATATTTTCGTTCGCAAGACAAGTTATTGAACAATAAAAATAAAAAATAAAACTTAAAAGTGTTAATAAAATAAATGTATTCATAAAAAATCTATTTAAAAATAAAATATTTAAATAATAGTGATGAACAAAATTTTTATATGCTGAAAAAAACATATTATTCAAAACTTTTGAGGGATTTAAAATTTGAACGAAAATTAGAAAACTAAACTTATTATACTCCCTATTGGGAAATTAGAATTACTCTTTATTTATAATTGAACCAATAATACTTTTTATAGGTTTTTTATCATAAGGTTTAAATTCAACATCAATACCCATTGACCTTTTTTGAACATAAGAAATATCGTGAAAAGTACTTGATGCATAATCATAGAATCCTGTTTTAGTTGCAACAACGTCAGCCATAAGAAACCCTCCTGCAACTTTAGCCATTGGTTTACTAATTTTAGGTAAAGATTTAGCAGCAGCTATACCTAAAGCAGTAAAAGGGTTTCCTACGATACTAACACAACGATCATAACCTAATCTTTTAACAAAAAAATTCCAAATTATTGAATCATCATGTGACCCGAATAATAATATATTGATATTAAGGTATAATAAAAAAAATAAGCCTAATAAAATCCCAGTATTATCAAAGACTCGAAAACTAATCATCCCAAAAAACATAGAACTATAATAAAAAAGTCGTCTTAAACCTTTATATTTAGAAACATAAGTTTCTAATAAGAAATGTAATTGAAATAATAAAACCCCATTAATGACATCTCGATATGCTAAACCAAAACCATCTTTATATAGAAGAGGTAAAGCAATAAAACATAAAATAAAACTTAAATAAAATAAAAACATCGTAATAAGATTAGTTAATTTTAAACCTGAAATAAATATAATAAAAATACCAAGTAATAATGAACAAACCGACTTCGTAAAATTTGTATATTTATACTTATCAAAAAAACTTAAATTTTCTGAAGACGTATTAGGCTTCTTGCTAGAAAAAGAAGAAGAAAACCGGGCACCTATTATTTTATTTCTTTGTAAAACTATATGCATTTGGTGTGTCTGCTGGCCTTTAGAAGTACCTTCTTCTTGAGCAACACTTACCAACCAAACAAACATTCCTAAAATGGTGATAAATAAACCTAAGTTAAGTAATAAAAAACCTCCTTGGTATAAGTAAAAATACATCACTCCTCCGAAAGTTGCCGCAAACGCTCCGGTTGCAGAAACAATAAGCCAAAGACTTGGATCAACTAAATGAAATGAATGAACTTGATTGTTATATTTCATAAGTAAAAATGAGGGCATTGGGATTTGAACCCAAGGCCTATGGGTTAAAAGCCCACTGCTCTACCAACTGAGCTATACCCCCTTTTTTTAGTTAAGATTAAAAGATTTTACGTAATGAAAACCACTGGTGATGTAAAATTTCTACATTAATATAATCAAAGAAAATAATCGAGTCATAATGCTGATTAATTTTAGTTTGACGAAGACGACGACTTTTAAAAACAATAGGACTAAAGTTCTTTAATAGTAAAACGTATAATACTAAAAAAGTAATAATAGCCCAACATACTTGTGGGAACCATGTAATTTGATCTAATTGTGGCATTTAATAATTAAAGGTAAAATATATAGACCTGGCGGGACTCGAACCCACACCCTTACTGTTATGAGCAGCACGTTATAACCAGTTTAACTACAGATCTTGAAAAATTATAATTAATAAGAAACTAACTTACATTTTAAAGGCAACTTATTACCTCCTCCTTTTAAAGCATCAAATGCAATAGCTTTATTTACACCAGAAACTTCAAAAAGAACTTGACCTTTTTTAACAACGCAAACCCAAAATTTAACGTTACCTTTACCTTTACCCATCCGAACTTCAGACGGTTTAGCAGTTACTGGTAAGTGAGGAAAACTCCTAATCCATAGACGGCCCTTCGGACGAATTTTTCGACCAATAGTTTGTCTTACAGTTTCAATTTGCTTTGCAGTAATTCTTCCACTTTCAGTAGCTTTTAAACCAAAACTACCAAAACGTAAATGTGAACTTCTATCAGCAGCAACACTTATCTTATTTTTATGATATTTACGAAACTTTACTCTTTTTGGAATTTTCATTAAAAATATAACCAAACTTTTACTCCACAAACACCATAAATTGTCATAGAATTTGCAAAACCAAAAGATATATCAGAAGATAATGTATTTAAAGGAACTTTACCTTTTTGAATAATTAAGCTTCTCGCTCGCCGTGCACCATTTAATCTACCTTTAATACAAAGTTTAATACCTTTAAAAGAATAATGCTTAACAAATAAATTCATAAGCCTATCTAAAAAACGTAAAAAAAATCTTACATTTCTAATATGCAAATGTAAATTTAATGCAATAAATTGAGCAAGTAGGCTCGCGTTTTTTGTTGATAAAGATGTGTCAAATAAATGTATATAACTTAAACTATTTAAAAAACGCATTGAACGCTCAATATATAATAAAGACCTGTTATATCTCTTATTTGAAGAACTATATAAAGGAATAAATCTTATTTTAACCTGTGTTTGAGTTAAACGTAATAAAGACTTTTCTAATATACCTGCCATACTTAAAAAAGAATTTTTATCTAAAGATTTAGAACTTTTTCTTTTCTTAAATTTTCCAGATTTACTTGCATTAGAAGAAAGTACTTTTACAAAATGTTTTGTACCCTTACCAGAAGATTTTACATAAAAAAAAATATTAATATATATAGTTTCTTTTACTCTTTTTATCACACAACGATTACATAATACCTGAAAATTAAAAAGAACTCCATGAACATAACGTTGTATTTGTAAATCTTGGTGTAAAAGCGAAGCATAATTAAATTTATTAAAAAATGCTTTTGAATCCCACCGTTTATTTATTGGAAGTCTTAAACTTATTGGATTAACTTTTTGTCCCATTACTTACGCTTTTTTTTATATTCATGACGTACTCTTGTTGGAGCAAATTCTCCAAATCTATGACCTACCATTTCATCAATAACCGTTAAATTAATAAAACGTTTACCTTGATAAACTCGAAAACGTAAACCTACATATTCCTTCAGAATAAAAGAACTACGCGACCATATTTTTATAAAAAATTTTTTAGATTTTGGTGGTGAAAGTAATATTTTACTTACTTTTTTAAAAACTATATCCATCTAGAATTGCTTTTTATTATTAGATCTTTTTCTTGTAGGAAAACCTTTAGTAAGTCTACCCCAAGGAGTAACTGAAGGTCTACCTCCCGATGTTTTACCTTCTCCACCACCATGAGGATGATCGATTGGGTTCATTGCAACACCTCTAACAGAAGGTCTTTTACCTAACCAACGTGAACGTCCTGCCTTTGATAAAACTTTTGAAGAATGTGTAGGATTTGATACTACACCTAAAACAGCTTTTACATCTAAAGGTACAACGAATTCTTGTTTTGAAGGTAACTTTACTTTAGCTAAATTTAACTCAAAGTTTTTTTGTAAAAGCTTCATATAAGTACCTGCAGAACGACCTAATTGAGCACCTTTTCCTGGCTTTAACTCTAATGAATGTATTAAAGAGCCTAACGGTAAATCTCTTAAACTAGAAAAATAACCATTTTTAAAAACAGGATCAGATTCCTTTTTCAAACCAATTTCATCATTTATTTTTAAACCCTCTGGTAATAAAGTATAAAAATTTTGACCTGTAATTGTATTTGTACAACCAGCAATGAAAGAAGTTCTATTTGGATCATACTCTATACTTTTAATAACAGCATTATCATTTTTAAATTTGAAATCAATTAAACGATAACGCCTTTTATGACCGCCTCCTCTATGACGAACAGTAATACGGCCCGTATTATTACGACCACCATTTTTTTTTAAACTCTTAACAAGAGAAAGATCAAAAGGTTTTACAGAAAAATCCGTATTTTTTTTATATGAGTTTATATATTTTATTTTATTATTCATTTTTTAAATATAAAAATATTAAAGCCAACTATATAAAATAATATTTATTATTTAAACGAATTAATGCATATTAATAGCTTCTTCGAAGTAAATACAAGTTAAAATAGTGAAAACATAAGCTTGAATCATTGCAACAGCGGTTTCTAAACCAACCAGTACAAACACCACAAAAACTGGTGCAGGAGAAACTAAAGCAATCATTACACTTCCTGTAGCCATTGTCCAACCAAAACCAGCAAGTACTGCTAATAAAGTATGACCTGCCATCATATTAGCAAAAAGTCGTACGGCTAAACTAACTACACGGAAAACAAAAGAAAGAATTTCAATAGGGATAATAAATGGAATTAACCATCCGGGAGTACCTCCTGGAAGGAAATGCCCAAAAAAATGAATACCATGACCTTTAAATGCATAAATAGTTACAGCAACCATTACCATGGTAGACATAGTAATAGTAATAATCAAGTACGCAGTGATTGTTGATCCATAAGGAACAAGCCCTGAAATATTCGAAATTAAAATAAATAAAAATAAAGTAAAGATTACTGGAAAAAACGCAACAGATTGTCGACTAGTTCCAATGGTGTTTTTTACCATATCTAAAATTACAGTATAAATAGCTTCAAAGAAAAATAAATTTACTTTTGGAACAAAAGTATTTTGATAAGTACTCTTTAAAGAATTTGTACTGAACGAGTAAAAAGATTGTTGACCTTTAATCACATCAAAGTCATTATTTAACAACGAAGAACTAGAACTATAATTTAAACAAAAATCAGAAGAAGCTGTTTTTAAATTAGTAAAATGAATCGGTGTTAAACTTGTACTATTTGCGTTTAAAAGATTATAAAAACCTTTATAAAAAATAGAAGAATATCTATTAGTTGTAGAAGAAAAAGATAACGGAGCAGAAACCCAGTTAGCTCTCTCATCCATTAAAAAAGAAAAAGATGAAGATCTGTTTGCTAAAAAACCAAAATAAGAAACTTCTTTATTTAAAGAACTTGATAACGCAGGAGTGTTCAAAGGTAAAACACCTGAATTATTTGCTTTTAACATGAAAGAACCGTCTTTTTCTTTTGAAATGTTTAAAGAACCGTTATTACTTGGTTCAAGAATGTAACCATTTAAGAAAAAAACTAAAATAAAAATTAGATAAATACACATAATACTAATACTTGTTATTGAAAAGTTAATGTTACTTAAGTAAATAGTGATAAAAGGAATGGGCTCGAATTGCTCTAAAGGGCTATATAAAAATTGCATTATTTAAATAAACGTAAAAAGACTTAAATACCTAATCGATTTTTAATAATAACTCTACAAGCTCCTACAAAACCTAAAATATCCTCATTATCTAATTTGTTACTTGCCTTTCTTAAATTTAAAAGAAAAGTAAACTGATCTCCAATTACAGAAACTAACTCTGTTTCAAAAGAGTTAATTTGGTCTAATTCAAGAACATTTAAAACATTTTGCCAACCGGTCATCATAATAGCAATCTGTGCACCTACTTCAATAGGAACAAATTGTGGTTGCTTTAATAACTCTACAAGTCTAGCACCTGTATTTAATTGGTTTTGAGTTGCAGCATCTAAATCTGAACCAAACTGAGCAAAAGCTTTTACCTCTCTATAGTTAGCTAATTCTAACTTCATTGAACCTGTAGCTTGCTTCATTAAAACAATTTGTGCTGCAGAACCTACTCTAGATACAGAAAGCCCTACACTTACAGCTGGTCTTTGACCTTCGTTGAAAAGCTCAGTTTCTAAGAAAATTTGACCATCAGTAATTGAAATTACATTTGTTGGAATATACGCAGATACATCTCCTGCTTGTGTTTCAATAACAGGTAAAGCTGTTAAAGAACCACCACCTAAGTTATCATGCATTTGAGCAGCTCTTTCTAAAAGTCTAGAGTGTAAATAAAACACATCTCCTGGGTAAGCTTCTCGTCCGGGAGGTCTTCTTAATAAAAGAGACATCTGACGGTAAGCAACCGCTTGCTTTGAAAGATCATCATAAAAAATTACAGCATGCATTCCATTATCTCTGAAATACTCACCCATAGCAGCACCTGAATAAGGAGCTAAAAACTGTAATGGAGCAGCATCTGATGCAGTAGCAGCAACAACAATTGTTGTACCTAAAGCACCTCTAGTATCTAAAACCTTTACAATTTGTGCAATAGTAGATCTTTTTAAACCTACTCCTACATAAATAGAATATAAATCGGCAGCTTGTGCGTCACCTTTAACACCAAAAACACCTTTAACATACTCTTCAGCAGTATCTACATTTCTATTTTGATTAATAATTGTATCAATAATAATCGCTGTTTTACCAGTTTGTCGATCACCAATAATTAACTCACGCTGACCTCGTCCAATAGGAATTAAACTATCTACTACCTTTAAACCAGTTTGCATTGGAATAGAAACAGATTGTCTAGGAATAATACCTGGAGCCTTTACTTCTACTAAAGATCTATTTACATTTTCAAGATTACCTTTACCATCAATAGGCTGCCCTAAACCATCTACTACACGTCCTAATAGACCCATACCAACAGGTACATCTACAATAGCATTTGATCTTTTTACAAGACTACCTTCCTTAATAATTTTATCATCTCCAAAAATTACAATTCCTACTTTATTATTCTCAAGGTTTAAAGCCATTCCTTTAATACCTCCGTGAAAATCAACCATTTCACCTGCTTGTACATTGTTTAACCCATAAACAGTAGCAATACCATCTCCTACTGAAAGTACAGTTCCTTTGTCACTGAAAAAATCTTGTTGTGATTTGCTTAAAAACTTATTTAATCTTTTTTTAATCTTGGTCTCTAAAGTTAAACTTGAACTTAATTTAGCCATATTATATAAAAGGAAACATTTAAATAAAACGGTTTTTCATAATAAAAAACCTAGTTTATATTGTTTCTTTTACCAAAGAGAGGACTTGAACCTCTATTCCAAAAAGGAACTAGAACCTAAACCTAGCGCGTATACCAATTCCGCCACTTTGGCCTATACCCTCTCCCGGACTCGAACCGGGAACCTAGAAAGGATCAGATTTTAAGTCTGACGTGTTTACCAATTTCACCAAGAGGGTTACAAAATAAAACGGCTTTTTACAATAAAAAATGTTATTTAAGACTAATTAAATATTATAGGACCAGGTGGACTTGAACCACCGACTTTACGCTTATCAAGCGTATACTCTAACCAACTGAGTTATGATCCTTTTATCTCAGCGGATAGCGGGACTCGAACCCGCACTGTCTGGTTGGAAGCCAGATTATCTACCATTAATATATACCCGCAATTTATGTATAATTATAAGATTGATTCCGTCAAGGTGTTCATTTATCTTTCACTTAATAAAGCTTAAATTTCAAAAATATCACTATTTAACAAAAATTTCTTTAAAGCCTTTTTACGATAATTAAGCCAATACTTTCCTCTAAAAAATTTTTAGCGAACACACGAATACATAAAAATATAAAAGTAAACAACAACCATATTTCTTCTTATAGAATATCTTTGGCATAAAAGAGAAGAACAACACTGAGATTATCATGTATCACCTTTTATTATAATTGTTTACTAAATGGAGATGACCAGATTTGAACTGGTAACCTTATGCTTGCAAAGCATATACTCTGCCAGTTGAGTTACACCCCCAAATAAAGCATTAATTAATGCTTTAAGTTTCTCATTAGATATACTTCTAACCAAGCACCTCCTGGTAAAAGTACTAAAAAGTATAAAAAGTAAAATACTGTAGCTATCTGACCAATTTCAATAAATGGTGTTTCTACGATATTACCACCAATCCAACCTAAAACCATACAATTACCAATCTGTAACCAAAATAGTTTTCGTGTAATAGGTCTAAAAGCAGAACTTCTTGTGTGTAATGTAGGTGTAATGAAAGGTAAAGCCATTAAAAGTAAAATAGCACCTACCATTGCAATAACCCCTCCTAACTTATCGGGAATCGAACGTAAAATCGCATAGAAAGGTAAAAAATACCATTCTGGTACAATATGCGCAGGAGTCACCATTGGGTTAGCAGGAATGTAGTTATCACTATGCCCTAGTAGGTTAGGATAAAAACAAACTAAAAACATAAAAAAAGATAACATACATAATGTTACAAAAATATACTTAATATGTAAAGAATAAGGAGCGAAACTCACATTATAAGTTTTAGATTCTACTCCTAGAGGATTACCATTACCATTTGCATGAACTAAAGCTAAATGAACTAACGATAAACCAGCAATTACAAAAGGTAAAAGATAGTGTAAACTTAGAAAACGGTTTAAAGTTGCATTATCAACAGAAAACCCTCCCCATAAAAATTGTACAATAATCTCTCCAAAAACAGGAATTGCAGAAAATAAATTAGTAATTACTGTTGCTCCCCAAAAACTCATTTGTCCCCAAGGAAGAACATAACCAATAAAACCAGTAGCCATCATCATTAAAAAAATAATAACTCCTGTACACCATAAGATATGACGTGGTGCTGTATAAGAACTATAATATAGCCCTCTACAAATATGAGTATAAACTACAATAAAAAACATTGAAGCTCCGTTTGCATGAATATATCTCATAGTCCAACCATTATTTACATCTCGCATAATATGCTCTACACTAGTAAAAGCATAATCAATATGAGGTGTATAATGCATTGCTAAAAAAATACCAGTAATTAGTTGAATAACTAAACAAATACCGGCTAAAACTCCAAGACTCCAAAAGTAATTAATATTAACTGGAGTCGGATAATCAATAACATGATTGTTTAAAATTGCAAATAAAGATCTTTTTTTAATCATTTTTTAAATAAATATTGTTATGGTGTTTTTTTATAAGACACCATCATTATCTTTTATTAGAGATTTGCCCGCTGCACAACTCAGTTCGGGTGGACGACCATGGTCTATTAATTGGACATTTTTTAAAAAGTTAACTTCTTCCTTTAGAAGATCAAGAGACTCCTTATTTAATTCGTGATACTTAAAATTATAATTTATATGTTCTTGTAGGAAATTAACATAATCATTTAATATACAAAAAAAAAACACAAAGGCTATGGAAAGAAGTCCTCCAAAAATTAGCATGAAAAATAGATGAAAATCTAATTTAATATCACGAATACAACAGAAATAAGATTTAAATGCCTCACCAATAAAAAAACTTTTACCCATACAAAGAAAGATATATAATTGAAATAAAAAAAATATGAACCCCATATACAGACCAAAATAGGTATAAAAGTTACTTAAATCTATAAAATCTAACAAGGAAAACTCATTCGTACTAAAAACAGTTTTACTTCCGCTTACACTAGCACTAGACTCTTCTTTAATAGGAGCGTTTAAACCAACGTTTCTTTGACATTCATTAAAAGCATCAAGCAAACCTTGATTAGAGGACCGATCATTCGGAACAACTTCTTTAAACATTGCAAGGAGTTGATCACAATTATTTTGCTTTTTTAATAACAAAGGATCTATATGTTGTTGCGCTGGGCCCGAAAAACTTTGCTGCATTTTTATGTCAGCACTAATTGATGGTTTCCCTTTGATGGGTAACGACATCTTACTACTGCCGGGACCACAAAAACTTACAAATTTTTCATTTATAATTAAAAAAGTACAAATCAAAGCTCCAAGACTCCGAAAGTAATTAATATTAACTGGAGTCGGATAATCAATAACATGATTGTTTAAAATTGCAAATAAAAATCTTTTTTTAATCATTTTATTTTGAAAAATTATGTGAGGTGTTTTTTTAAGAAAAACACCAAAAACTTAAACTAAAAAATATTAATTTCTTAAAATTTTATATTTACTTTCAGCCGCAGGTTCCCCTACGGCTACCTTGTTACGACTTCATTACGATTACAGACTAAATTGTAACACATTAATTTTAAATTATATAAATGTAAATATACATTAAAAAATAAAAAAAGATATAACATGCTTCGAATTCGGCCTACTTTCCTAATGTGACGGGCGGTTTGTACAAAGTTCGTTTTTTATTTCACCGTAACATGCTGATTTACGATTACTAGCGATTCCAACTTCATGTAGACGAGTTTCAGTCTACAATCCGGACTAAGATTTACTTTAAAGTTTTGCTTTTATTCACATAATAGCTTCTCTTTGTATAAACCATTGTAGCACATGTGTAGCCCAATTCATAAGGGCCATGAAGACTTGACGTAATCCTCCTCTTCCTCCAATTTTCACTGGCAGTTTCTTTATAAATATTATTAATAAAACTTTTATTAAAATTAAATAAAGATAAGGGTTTCGCTCGTTATTAAGGAGTTAACCAAAACATCTCACGACACGAGCTGACGACAGCCATGCAACACCTGTTTTTTATTATCTGTTTAAAGATATAGAAATTTTAAAAAATTTCAAGAATTGGTAAGGTTTCTCGCGTATTATCGAATTAAACCACATGCTCCACCGCTGGTCCGAACTCCCGTCAATTCCTTTGAGTTTTAATCTTGCGACCGTACTTCTCAGGCGGAATGTTTAACGCGTTAGCTTCAATACAGAATAATCCCTATATTAAACATTCATCGTTTACGGCTTAGACTACCGGGGTCTCTAATCCCGTTTGCTACCTAAGCTTTCGTCCCTCAGTGTCAGTATTAGCCCAGGTAATCGCCTTCGCCTCTGGAATTCCTTCTAATATTGAAAAATTTTATCTTTACATTAGAAATTCTATTACCCCCTACTAAACTCTATTTTAAAAGTATTAAATTATAACCCTAAGTTAAGCTTAGGAATTTGAAATTTAACTTTAAAAAAAACCTACGGACCCTTTACGCCTAATAACTGTGAATAACACTTGCCCCCCCTGTCTTACCGCGGCTGCTGGCACAGAGTTAGCCGGGGCTTCTTTCTCAAATAATGTCTTTATCTTCTTTGACGAAAAAGTTTTACAATCTATATGACCGTCTTCACTTACGTAGTATTGCTGGATCAAACGTTAGTTCATTGTCCAATATTCCTCACTGCTGCCTCAAAATAAGTCTGGGCCTTGTCTCAGTCCCAGTGTGGCGGTACACCCGTTAAGGCCCGCTAGGCATTATAAGCTTGGTAGGCTAAACTCTACCAACTACCTAATACCGTGTAAAAGCATCTTTTAGCAGAAAACTTTTCAATATCTAGTATTTTTGCGATTAAAGTAAATAAATTTACTTTACAATTATCCTAGACTAAAAGGCAAACTTTTACATATTACTCACCCGTTCGCTATGTTTAAAAACATTCAACTTGCATGTGTAAAGCATACTACTAGCGTTTATTCTGAACCAGGATCAAATCCTTTGTTTTGCTAACTTTAAATTTATATTAAAATTAGTTTTAATACTATAATTATAAATACAATATAATTTTTATAAATAAGTGAAATTTTATTAGAAATTAGAACCTTTTAGCTAAATACATTACTATACTTGTACATAAGGCCTATTAAAGCAATGATCTTTTACATCATATTAAAATTGATCTTAAAGTAGGCTTCTTACTTTGATGCTTTCAGCAATTATCCTTAACAAACGTAGCTACCCAGCGGTGCCATTGGTATGACAACTGGTTCACAATAGGTTTGCCCTTCCCAATCCTTTCGTACTAGGGTCAGATCTTTTCAATTTTAGTTGTTAACGATAGATAGAAACCAAACTGTCTCACGACGTTCTAAACCCAACTCGCGTTACACTTTAATCGGCGAACAACCGAACCCTTGAAACCTGCTTCAGCTTCAGGATGTGTAGAGTCGACATCGAGGTGCCAAACGACTCCGTCAATGGGAGCTCTCAAGAGTCATTAGCCTGTTATCCCTAGCGTACCTTTTATCCGTTGAGCGATAGCCATTCCATTCAAAGCTACCGGATCACTATGATCAACTTTCGTTTCTGCTCGACTTGTCAGTCTTACAGTTAAGCAAGCTTTTACCATTATATTCTACAAATAATAAAAATATTATTTTGAGCTTACCTTATATACACCTCCGTTACTTTTTAGGAGGCGGCCGCCCCAGCCAAACTACCAACCATACAATGTCCTTAATATATTTTAAAAATATTAAAGTTAGTCACGAATAATATAAAGGGTGGTATTTCAAGATTGTTTCCAATAAGGCTAGCGCCTTACCTTCATAAACTCCCACCTATCCTACACATTCTATTTTCGTAAACAATGCAAAGATGTAGTAAAGGTGCATAGGGTCTTTTCGTCTTATCGCTAATACTCCGCATCTTCACGGAGAATTCAATTTCATTGGAATTATATTGGAGACAGTGGGGAAGTCGTTACACCATTCATGCAGGACGGAACTTACCCGTCAAGGAATTTCGCTACCTTAGGACCGTCAGAGTTACAGCCGCCGTTTACGGGAGCTTCAATTCGGAGCGCGAACCCCTCCTATTAACTTTACCGCACCGGGCAGGTGTCAGCCCCTATACATCATCTTTCGATTTAGCAGAGACCTGTGTTTTTATTAAACAGTCGCTACCCCCTATTCTGTGCCACCTTTCTCAAGGCCCCTCTTATCCCGAAGTTACGAGGTCAATTTGCCGAGTTCCTTCAATATAATTATTCCAAGCGCCTTAGTGCATTTACACCCATCCACCTGTGTCGGTTTTAGAACGATTATTCTTTTTAAACTGTTTCCTGAAACACATAATACTAAAAACTATACCAAAAAGGTTTATTAGTATGTTTGCATTTAAAACTTAAAAAAGCATTGTAATCTACGTTACAAAAAACCCATCGGCTACAGCTTTCGCTTTGACCTTAGGGATCGACTTACTGTAATTTGCTTACCAGTATCTACAAAACCTTGGATTTTCGGCGATAATGTTTAGTGTATTACATTATTTATCATTACTCATACCAGTATCTTCACTTTTGATATCTCCAAAAAATTTTACAATTTTTCTTCATAAAAAATACAAAACGTTCTGCTACCAAATCTTATTATAGAATTTTGTTAATTCGGTGTATTTGTATAGTCTCTGTACATTTTAGGCGCTAAAAGAAACTTAATCAGTAAGCTATTACGCACTCTTTAGAGGATGCCTGCTACTAAGGCTACCTTTTGATTGTCATAGTAACTTCACAACCTTTTACTTACAAATAACTTAAAGACCTTATTAAACAATCTGGGCTGTTTCCCTTTTGTCCAAGGACCTTAGCATCCAAGGACTGTCTATAAAAAAATAAATACTCTAATTCAGAGTTTAGATAGAATCAGTAAAGTTTAAAACCCCCATCATCTTATTAGTGCTTTACCTAAAGTATTTTTATTTTTATGCTCTACTTAAATAGATTTCGCAGAAAACCAGCTATCGTCAAGTTTGATTGGCCTTTCACCCCTAATCAAAAGTCATCCCCGCCTTTTGCAACAGACGTGGGTTCGGTCCTCCAATTTAACTTAATAAATATTCAACCTGCTCTTAACTAGATCACCTGATTTCGGGTCATAAACATAAAACTAGAGTACCTTTATTCAAAGTTACTTTAAGTTGTGCCTACATTTAATAAATTAAGCTTGCTTTATGTTAATACTCACTGGCTCATTATGCAAAAGGTAATTCTTTCGCCTATACAGCTAAAAAAATGCTAAAAAATAATTAATTTCAAGGTCTTTTCATACGACTAATATCATTAGCCTCTTTTCACCTTTCCCTTACGGTACTTGTTCACTATCGATTATTTAAAATAATTAGGTTTAGAGAATGGTTTCCCTATATTTAGACAGAATTACACAAAAAAGCCTACTCGTTACAAATAATAACTACACAAATTTACAGGACTAAAACCTTTTATAGTTTATTAATTAAAATGTTCATTAATTATTTATATTGACCTAAATCACTTTCGCTCGCCACTACTGATGATCTCTCTATTGATTTTTATTTTTCTGGTTACTTAGATGTTTCAATTCACCAGCTTTACAAATAATTTACCATAAACTTTAGTAAAATATTATAATATTTTATTTTGTTTTCAAATAGGGAACTTATGTATAAAAGAAAAATATCTACACATAATCTTTCGTATTTTTAAACGCCCTTTTTTAAATATCAAGGTATCCATTAATTACCATTATACTTAAGATAAGTAAAAAATTAAAAAAAACTGAAATTTTTAATATACTACTTATAATACTGGAGTAACAGGATTCGAACCTGTGAATGCCGGCATCAAAAGCCGGTGTCTTAACCACTTGACGATACCCCAAAGAAATTAAATTTTTATTTGAACACTTAAACCATTAACAACATTTTTAGCTAATAGCTTCTCAAATTTTAAAATACTAATTAGAGAATCCTTATTAAATGAAATTGTAATAAGTTTAGAAAAAGTTCTTAGTTCAAACGATTCTTTTGACTTACTAAAAACATGAGGAGACCTGTTCATTGTATATATTTTTTTACGTGTGGGTAAGTTTACTATTGAAGAAACGCTTAAATTTAATTTTTCTGCAATAGGCTTAATACGTGTATCTGTAAATAAAGAAATTATAGATGAATTAAAACTTTTTAAAATGATTTGCATTATTAAATATAAAGTGTTTAGAGGCGGACTCGAACCGCCAACCAAAAGATTTTCAGTCTTTTACTCTACCATTGAGCTACCTAAACAAAAAGTGATAGTCCTATTCTTTCTACAAAAAGTAGAAGAGGATCTGGACGTACAAATAAAAATAAAATAAAGTAAAAAGTAATACCTAATAAATAGGCTTTCTTTAAATCAATATTTTGTGTAAGAAATAAACTTTGAGAAGAATTATCAAAATAAATGATTTTAATAAATCTAATATAATAAAAAGCACTAATTACACTTAAAAGAATACCAATAATAACTAAAATATTTAAAGAAATTTCTATTGCACTAAAAAAAACATATACTTTTGCATAGAAACCTGCTAATGGGGGTACTCCCGCCATTGAAAATAGATTAACTAATAGAGTTAAACTTAAAACTGGATTATTTCTAGATAAATTTTGTAAATCTGTTAAATATTTTAAACGAATGTTCTTTTTTTTTCGTATTTCCAATAAGATAACAATAGCCCAAATATTTAATGACATTACTATATATATAACTAAATAAAAAAAAAGAGCACCTAAACCTTCAAAGGTACCCGTAGAAAAAGCGATTAATAAATAACCTACATGAGTAATAGAACTAAACGCTAAAAACCTTTTAATTCTATACTGACGTAAAGCACCGAAAGTACCAATCATAATTGAAAGAAGAGAAACAATAATAAGTACATTTTGCCATACTCCGATTAAATCATAAAAAGTAAAAAAAAGTAATCTAGAAAAAACGACAAACAATCCTATTTTGGGTACCACTGCAAATAAAATAGTTACACTTGTAGGTGAACCTTCATAAACATCCGGAGACCACATGTGAAAAGGTGCCGCTGATAACTTAAAAAATAAACCAAACATTATAAATAAAAGACCTAAAACTAATCGATCAGAAAAACTAAATGTTAAAGCCGAAAAGTTACCTATTGATTCATACAAATCAAAGTTTAATACGATTTTTGTTAATGACTCAAAATTTGTTGTACCTGTTAAACCATAAACTAAAGAAATACCAAATAACAAAAATCCTGACGATAACGCACCTAAAATAAAATATTTTAGACCTGCTTCAGTAGAAAAACCAGAATCTCTTTTTAGTGTAGCTAATATATAAAAAGATAGACTTTGTACTTCTAAAGCTAAATATAAAGAAACAAGATCATATGACGATATGAAACATAGAATACCAAAAATTGAAAATAATATTAATAAATTATACTCAAACATATTAAAGCCTTCTTTTTCTAGATAATCAAATGAAATCAAAAGACAACCAATTGTGGCTAAAAGTACAATACCTTTAATTGATGACGAAAAATCATCAATAATTAATAAGTTATTAAAAATAATAAAATTTCTAATGGGATTATTTACTAAAAGAAAAAAACTAATAGTAAAAATAAAAATAATTAGATAGTGAAGCTCTTTCACTAAATATGGGTATTTATAACGACGAATATTAATTATAAAAGCTCCTAAAAAGAGAATAAAAATACCTGTAAGTAGAATAAAAAGTTCTGGAAGAAATAACTTAAAGTTATGATTAAATAAATCGAAAAAAGCCATATTTAATTATATACATTTACTAAATGTAACTTGTTTAATATTGGATCTGGATAGATACCAAATAAAATTGTTAAAAAAGCTAATGGTAATAAGATATAAAATTCTCTTCTATTAACATCAGAAAAACCTTTAATAAAACTAACTTTTAAATTCCCATAAGCAATTCTATTAAATAACCAAAGAGAATAGGCACCACTTAAAATAATACCTGTCGCAGAGAAAAATGCAATTACAATATTATCTTGAAAAATACCAGTAAAAAGCATCACTTCACCAACAAAATTACAAGTACCCGGTAACGCTGCATTTGCAAAAGTAAAAAGAAGAAAAAGTGTAATAAATACCGGCATTACTTGAACTAAACCTCCATAGTACTTTAATAATCTAGTATGATGGCGGTCATAAATAACACCTACACCTAGAAATAAAGCACTTGAAACAATACCATGACTAATCATTTGCATTACACTACCTTCAACACCTTGCATATTTAGACTAAATAGTCCTAACATAATCAAGTTCATATGTGCAATTGAAGCATAAGCAATAATACGTTTTAAGTCTGTTTGGCGTATCGCGGTTAAAGATGTATAAATAATACTAATAGTAGCAATAGTATATACAAGAGGCGAATAATAAACGGAACCAAAAGGAAATAATGGTAATGAAAAACGAATAAAACCATAACTACCTAATTTTAATAAAATTCCCGCTAATATAACAGAACCTGTTGTAGGTGCTTCTACGTGAGCCTCAGGTAACCAAATATGAACAGGAACCATAGGGATTTTTGCAGCGAAAGAAACAAAAAAAGCTAACCATAAAATTTTTTGCTTGTTTTCACTAAAAGAAGATGTTAACAAAATTTGATAATCAGTTGTACCCACTTGGAAATACATTACTAAAATAGCTAATAACATTAAAACTGAACCTAGTAAGGTGTAAAGAAATAACATATAAGAAGCTCTAATTCTACGACGTCTTGAACCCCAAATACCCACTATAAGAAAAATAGGAATTAAAATACTTTCAAAAAATACATAAAAAAGTAATAAATCTAAAATACAAAATACAATAATTAGAAGGGCTTCCATCATTAGAAAAACAATCATATACTCTTTTAAATTTTCTTTAATACTTTTCCAACTAGTTAAAATACAAAGAGGAAAGATAAATGTTGTAAGTAAAATAAAAAGTAATGAAACTCCATCAATACCAACAAAAAAGTTAATATTTAAAGAAGAAAACCAAGAAATTTTATTAACAAATTGAAACTTGGAAATAAAATAGTCAAACTCTATCCAAACAAGTACAGACATAAAGAAAGTAATCAATGAAGAATAAAGTGCAATATTTCGAATATATATAATATTATCACGAGAAGTAAACACAATTAATAATGAACCAAAAATAGGAATTGTAAATAATAGTTCTAACATTTGTTATTTGGCGAATAATGGGACTTGAACCCATATAAACTAGAGCCACATTCTAGGACTTTACCATTAAGCTATATCCGCCATAATTTTTAATTTTTTTTAAGGTGTTCAGTTAATAAAAATTGAAGTGTGTTTTGATTTTGTAATAATACAGAAACTAAACTACTAAAAACACCTAAATGAGTTAAAGACGAAATATATTTAACAAAAGAACTTTTATAAAGAGATTGATTATATAAAACACCTAAAATATGAAACTTTTGCTTTTTTTCTATCAATAAAGAAAAGTCACTTAAACTTTTAACATCAGAAATACCAATATATATTGGACCATTTAATAAACCCTTAATGTTATGAAACCCTGGTAAAACCTTCAAAACCTCTTTTAAGAGGGAGGTTTTAATAAAATATAATTTAATATTTTTTTTTTGTAGAAATAGTTTAAAACTTTTAACATTCTTATCAGAAAAATCGAAACAAGAAAAAATAAGAATAAAAGTATCTTTTTGTTTAAAAAAATTTAATATGGATTGAGTCTTTAGACTTTTTAATTTATTATAAGTATGCATCAATATTTATCTTAGCAGGAGAGGGATTTGAACCCCCGGCCAATGGATTATGATTCCATCGCTCTACCGCTGAGCTATCCTGCCAACTAGCCCGTGTTTGCTATATTTTTTTATAGTAAAGAATAAGACTTCTCACTATAAATAATTAAATCATTTAACTCTTTACAAAATTTATTATTTTCGCCTAAAGAATAGGCACTTATAAAAATATATGGTCTTTCTAAGCAACTTTCCGTTAAAATAGTATTATTAATGAAAATACCTGTAAATAGTATAAATGTTAACGAAAAAAGTGAATATATAATCAAATGCGTTTTATTTTAAAAAAATAAAGACCTAAAGTGACACAGGAGTACAGCGCTATACTTTAATCCCCCCACTCTCGGCACCGCTTAGTAAAAAAATTTACATCCTAGCGACAACCCGGCCGGCCTTACACCCTCCTTTATGATATTTAACTTTATTAAAATTAAATATCTAAATTGCCTTCCAACAACAATAATAGGCATATTATAAGATTTTATCAGGATGGTGTGATTTGAACACACGACCTTCTGCTCCCAAAGCAGACACTCTACCAGACTAAGCTACATCCTGAAATTGAAGAGAGAGGGATTCGAACCCCCGAAGGGTAATACCCAATAGATTTACAGTCTACCGCCTTTAACCACTCAGCCATCTCTTCCTCCGTGTCTAGTAGGACTTGAACCCACAACCTACGGATCCGAAGTCCGTTGCTCTATCCAGTTGAGCTATAAACACTTATCCCTCCTTAATAACTAAAATAAATAAAAAAACTGCAATTTAAGTAAAACTAACGTAATGAAATAAAGTTTAATAAACTCAAATTATTTTCTGTATCATAAGGAACCGTAGATTTATTTTCTTGATTTACAGATAAAATAAAACACGATAAAGTATTATAATTTACTTCGAGAAAAGAACATAAAGGTTTTCTTATAGAGTTTGATGTATATATTTTTTTATAAACCAAATACTGAAATTTTGGAATAATTTTAACAATATCACCAGGAAATAAAAATTTACTTGGTGAATTACAAATTAGTCCATTTACAGTTACTCCTCCATGTAAAATAATCTGACGTATTTGATAAACACTTTGTATAAAATTTGTATTATACAAAACGAAATCTAAACGTGTATTTAACTTATTTAAAAATAAGTAAAATCTAGGACTTTTATTTTTAAATTTATTAAAAAGATTCAAAAATTGTTTTCTTTTTATTCTTGATCTTGACAAACGAAGTAAAGACCTTAGACGTAAAAAACCTTTATATAAAAATCTTAATGATTTTCTATGTTGAATGAAGAAAATTGAACCAAAAAGTGTTTTCTTTTTTTTTGAAGACAACCATAGCCATTTCTTATGTTTAAAATTATATAACTTTTTTTGTTCCCATAAATTTATACGGTTCTGATAACAAATTTTGTATTTAACAGGTCTATTTGTCATAATTTTTATTTAATAATGTAATTAATTTGTTTTTTTTCAAATTAGATAAAGATCTATATTTAGATTTAATAAAAAATTTCTCTTTACCTTTTTTTGCAAAACTTATTAGTAAAAATAAGAAAAAATTTATGAATAAAGGATCTTTCATATTACACAGAATAGGGTAATCAATATGAGTTGTTGAAGATAAATTGTCATCTAAAACAACAATAGGAATATTCAAACTTTTTAGCTCATTAAAAATAGAAAAATTATTTGAAGAACCTAAATAAATAACAAGTCGCGGATAACTAGAAACAAAACCCAATGATTGAAACTTGTTAAAAAAACGATTAATTTGGTTTTTTCTTTTTTTATTTATTTTTTTAGATAAACTTGTTGAATTAAAATTATCATCTAAAAAAATATTTTGTTCTTTATTAAATGTACTTTTTTGGCGAGTGTTCGAAAAATTAGTAAGAGAACCTTCTGGCCATTGATTTTCTAAAACTAGAAAATACTTTTTAAGTAACTTTAATTTAATAGGCTCAACCTTGTTATCACAAACAAGAATAACTTGTCCTCGGTTTGAAATATACTCTTCTACCATAAATAAAACTTTTTTTAATAACGCTAATGTTTTTGATAAATCAAGAACAGTAAAACCCTTTCTAGTACCCATGATAAAAGGTAACATTTTAGGATCCGTTAAAGTTTTTTTATAAATATGAGTTTGAAAAATTAAAAGGAGATTTAAAAAATCTTTTTCTGTATACTTTTTAATAAATTTAACCATTTTTCTTTACTTCTTTTAAAACTAAAACTTCAGATAAATACTGAAAACCTTTACCTTTATATGCATCTGGACGTCTAAATGAGCGTAAAGATGCTGCTGTTTGCTTTACTAATAAATAATTTATTGAGAATAAAGTAATTTGTGTAGGGCTTTCTAAAAAGATAGTAATTTCTTCAGGTACTTTGAAAGAAATATTATTACAAAAACCAACTTTCATAACTAATACATTTTCCTTATAAGAAAGAAACCTATAACCAACACCTACTAATTTTAATTCAATAAAAAACCCATTTGATACACCTTTTAAATTTGTACGTAAATTTGTAATAAATTGTACATACTGTTTAGTTAAATAAGATAATTGTTTTTTAATCAAATAAGTATCCTTAATAAACGAACAAACTAAGATATTCTTTTGAATATCTAATTCACAATTGAATTGTTCTTTTTTATTTAAATTTAATTGACCCAATTTACCTTTAATTTCTATATTATTAGGTGAAATATTTACCGAAACGTTTTCTGGAATTTTTATATTTAATTGTTTTTTCATATTAAGTAATATAACAAACAACTTCACCTCCCAAGTTTTTTTTTACAGCATCTCTACTAGAGAATAAACCTTGAGAAGTACTTATAATAAAAGTACCTGTTTGTGTATTTTTTTTTAAAAGATTAGATACAGAGTAAAAAATCTTTCGACTGGGCTTAGATATTAAAGAAATATTATTGAAAGTTGGGTTTTTATTAAAATACTTTAAATAAACTTTTATTTTTCCAGTATTCAACGAAAAACCACGTATATAACCTTCATTTCTTAAAACAGTAAGAATTTCTAACATAAACTTAGAATATAAAACAGTTGTTTCTAAATTATTTACAGATTGAGCATTTTTTATACGAGCAAAACCGTCAGCAACTATACTATTTACCATTAAACTACCAACTTGATTTAGAAAATCCTGGAATTAAACCAAATGAAATATATTGTCTTAATATCCCTCTTGTTAATTTAAAATGTCTAAAAACAGCTTTATCTCTGTAAGAAATAACACATCTATTTTTAACTCTACAAATATTAGTTTGAACTAGATTTTTAGTCTTAATATTTGAAGATCCTTTTAAAAACAAAGATCCTTTTGAAATAAAAAAATTATTTTCATTTCTAGCAAATTTACTTCGAAGTTTCTGATCCTTTAATTGTTGATTTTTCATTTATTTTTTATTAATAATATTTGAAGAATCTGGCTCAAATTTATTAAGTTTTTTATAACTAAAAAGCTTAATATTGGTTAAAGAACCATCAGAAAGTAAAGTTAACTTTAATTTATTTGTTTGTTTTAATTTATTTGTACTCATTAAATAAAAATATAAAGAAAATTACAACCTCATAAAAAATGATAAGAGGAAGAACAAAAAAAAATTGACTAAAAACGTCTGGAGGCGTAATGAAAGCACTCACAAGTAAAAAACCAAAATATACGATTTTTCTATAATCAATTAATAATGTAATTTTTAATTGATCAAAAATTACAAGAAAAAATAATAAAATAGGAAATTGAAAAACTATAATTAAACTATATAATGAAGTTAATATAAACGAAAAATACTCATCAATTTTACCTTCAAATAATATTTCAAATGAAAAATTGGTATTTGTTAATTCAAAACCTAAGAAAAAATGAAATATGATAGGTAAAAATATAAAATACCAAAATAACAAAGATATGCAAATTGAAATAAATGAAAAACTAACTACTAATCGTAAGATATTTTTTTCATATAAATAAAGACTTGAAATAATATAACAAAAAAATTGAAATATAAAAAAATATAAACTAATACAAAAACCTATTGATAAAGATAAATTAAAAAATGAAAAGAACGCATCACCCAAATTTGTAAAAATGAAATGATTAAATATTTCTTTTGAACCTAAATCTATAAATAATAAAGGTTTTGTCAAGTAATATATTAATTCTTCTACAAATATAAAACAAATAAGCCAACTATATATTAAAGAAATAAAACAATACAAAATTCTATATCTAATTTCTTTTAAATATAAAAAAAATAACATAAATTATACTGTTCTAGAAGGTATACTCCAAGGAGTTTGAAAATTAAATGTTCGGAATTCCTGAGTTAATTCAGTTGGTTCACAAACTACAATTTTATTTACATCATCATACCTTACAGAAATATAACCATTTAAAGGAAAATCTTTTCGTAAAGGATGACCTTCGAAACCATAATCCGTAAGAATACGACGAAGATCTTGATGTTGGGTAAAATAAACACCATACATATCCCAAATTTCTCTTTCTAACCAATTAGCACAAGAAAAAATAGAAGAAGCTGTTGGTAAAGCTGTCATTTCATTTACATATGTTTTAACTCTAATACGTGAATTAAAAGAAACACTTAATAAATTGTAAACAACTTCAAATCTTTTTTCTTTTTCTGGATAATCAATTGCAGTCATATCTGCTAAAACTTTATATTGAGAATTTGTATGATATTTTAAAAACGTTAATACTTGATAGACTAAAGTATGGGGAACAATGATTACTAGTTCTCCAGAAGAATACTGTACTGTATTTATAGAAGATGGTAAATTTTTAATAAGTGATAAACCATAATTAGTATTTAGATCTTGCATTATTTAAAAATGTGAAGATGACAAGGCTAACAATTTAAATTGACTTTGGGCTCTAAATTCTTTCATTATTGGCCCAAAAATACGTGTACCATATAAAGCTCTTTTTAAGTTTAAAAGTACACATGTATTTTTATCAAAAAAAAGTTGACGACCATCTATTCGTGATTTACTTTTACTAACTCTTAAAATTAGAGCTAGACAAACTTCTTTTTTTTTTACTTTTATGTTTCCTTTTTTTCGAAGTTCTTTTACAGAAACAACTGCAATATCACCAACACTACCTGGAGATCTACCAGTACGACCAAGAATACGTATGCATTCTACTTTTCTCGCACCGGAATTATCTGAAACAAACATTTGAGTACCTGGCTGAATCATCTTAAGACGTTTGAAATGGGAAATTAAATAAAGATAAAAAAAATGCTCCTTTATTATTATCATTACCCACCATAATATCTAACTTTAAATTAGATAACATATAAAAAATTTCTAATTCTTCCTCTAACTCAGGAAAAATCAATAAATCTTTAAAAAGAAAAGAATAAACACCTTTATTATTAAAGTTGTTTAATGGTAAACCTTTAAAATAACGTATTCGAGGAAGATAAAAATTAATTAGATTTTCTAAAAAATAAAAAATATTTGAACCTTTTATAGAATATTTTAAAACATACTGATCTTTCTTAGACCTATAATTTGTACTTTTATTCATAACTACACTTCTTAAACCTTGTAAAGATAAAAATTCCAAAGCAGTTAGACTTGAAATAATACTCTTATTATTTTTTATATTTAAACTTAGATCAATGCGATCAGGATATTCTATATCATTAATTGTTTTATAAGAATACTTAGTTAATAAAATTAAACGTACATTATTTAGATAAAAATCTGAATATCTGTTCATTTTATTAATTTGAAATTAAAGTGTTTGTTACAGAAATCCCTTTTCGAATACGATAAAATGAAACAAGAATTCCTAATCCAATAGCAGATTCAGATGCACCAATAGTTAAAAAAAATAAAGAAAATATTTGACCTAACATATCATCTAAAAATCTAGAATAAATAATGAAGTTGAAATTGATACTTAATAACATTAACTCAATTGATATAAAAATAATAATAATATTTGTACGATTTAAAATAATTCCTAAAAAAGATATAAGTAATAAGCTAATTGCGACTAATAAATATTTTAATAAACCTATTTCCATTAAGATAAATAAATAATATTTGGTAAACTATCAAAAGCAACTAAAACCCCTGCAACTAAGAAAAGCCATCCTAAAGTAACAGGAACAAATACCTTCCAACCAAGAGTCATTAGCTGATCATAACGATATCGAGGTAGAACTGCTCTGATAATAATAAATAAAACAGCAAAAATCGCTACTTTTAAACCAAACCATAAAGGTCCCGGAATAAAAGATAAAAAATCAAATGGTGGTAACCAACCTCCTAAAAAAAGTAGTACCATCGATGAACTCATTAGTAAAATATTAGCATATTCTCCTAAGAAAAATAATGCAAAACCCATTGCAGAATATTCTACATTATAACCAGAAACTAACTCTGCTTCTGCTTCTGGAAGATCAAATGGATGTCTATTTGTTTCCGCTAAAGCTGAAACAAAAAAAACAACAAACATTGGAAATAAAGGAAAGATATACCAGATTTCTTGCTGTGCTAATACAATTGCAGTTAAATTTAACGAACCTGCACATATAAAAACAGTAAGAATTGTAAAACCAATAGCAACTTCATATGAAATCATTTGTGCTGCAGAACGTAAAGCTCCTAAGAAAGCATACTTTGAATTACTTGACCAACCTGCCATAATAATAGTATAAACCCCTAAAGAAGATACTGCAAAAAAGTATAAAATACCTAAATTAATATTTGCAATTACTGCTCCAACAGAAAAAGGTAAAATTACCCAACCCATTAAACTAATAATAAAGGTAAAAATAGGTGATAACACAAAAATTACAGGGTTACTACTACTTGGAATCACTGTTTCTTTAATAATAAGCTTAACACCGTCTGCAGCTCCTTGTAAAACACCAAATAAACCTGCAACATTAGGTCCCCGACGTCGCTGAATAGCTGACATTAACTTTCGTTCTAATACTGTAAAAAATGCGACTGTAATTAATAAACCAATAATAAGAATAAGACCTTTTAAAATTACTGAAAGAAAAATCCAAAAATAATCACTAAACATTTAATTAAAATTTACCTTACTTCTACTTTGAGAACACTCTTGCATTACTCTAGAAGTCTCTGAAATAACATCTGTTAAATAAAAATCTTTAATTCCAATATTAGAAACTGAATTTTGTACAAAGCTAAAAGGCTCTGTAGTAGTATCAATATTAACACTATTATTTATGCTAAAATTTTGAATTAAATAGTCACTATAAAACGAATGTAAGTCTTTTGATGAATTAAAAGGTAATTCATAACCTAAATAGCATAAAAATGCTCCTAAAATTTTCCAATCTTCACGAGAATCCCCTGGACCTGCTAAAGATTTAAATGTACTTTGAAATCTACCTTCAATATTTAAATAACTTGATCTTTTTTCAGTATAAGCTACACTTGGTAAAATTAAATCCGCAAAACTTGCATCTATATTCCCATGCGATCCTATATAAACAATAAAACAATCGTCACTTATAGATGAAAAATCAAAATTATGAGTATTTACTAAAAAAACAACTTTTTTAGTAACTATTTGATTTGAATTTAGAGGCTTTAGACCTAAATCTAATGTTCCAGTAGTACCAATATTTGTATTTAAAAAGTTAAAAACAGATAAATTTTCAATAGACTTATTTACATTTTTTATTAACAAGTTAGAAATTGTTTTTAAATTTAAATTAAAAGAATTATTACCAAAAATAAAAATAGGATTTTTACTTTTCTGAATCTTTGAACAAAACGGATGCCTGCCTTCTAATAAAGAAACTAAACTTTTTTTAGAAAAACCTAAATTTTTAGCTTTATATGTTAAATCTAAGGCTTCTCCAATATAAGCAACTTCCATATTATTAGAGATAACACGTTTCCTTAGTCTTGTATTTAACAACGAAGCTTCTAATCTTGGATTTACATTAACTAAAACACATAAATCTGATTTTTCTAACGAAGCTAAATGATTATTTAATTTAAAAGTAGAAGATAAATCTGTGTTTGTATTATTAATCTTTAATTCAGAAAACAAATCAGATGATCCTTGTAAATTTAATAAACTTTTAATTAAACATAAAGTCTCTAAATCTACGTTTTTTCCTACGATACTCCCAATATTTTTTTCACCTTTAATTTGGTCAGATAAAATTTTAAACGAATTTTCCCAAGTTTCTTTAACAAGAAAACCTTCAGAATTCCGAATAAAAGGGTTTAATAATCTTTGTTTTTTTAAACCGTCATAAGAAAAACGAGCTTTATCTGTAATCCACTCTTCATTTAAACTTTCATTAAATCGAGGAAGAATACGCAAAACTTCATTCCCTTTAGTGTTAATAATAATATTACTCCCTAAACCATCTGTAATATCAATAGATTCAGTACTTTTCAATTCCCAAGTACGAGCAGTAAAAGCATAAGGCTTTGAAGTTAAAGCTCCTACTGGACATAAGTCTATAATATTACCTGATAATTCTGATCTTATCAATTTTTGAACATAAGTCCCAATCTCTGTTTTTCTACCACGACCTGTGGTACCCAAATCAGAAATCCCTGCAATTTCTGTTGCGAAACGTACACAACGTGTACAATGGATACAACGTGTCATAATTGTTTTTACAAGAGGACCACAATTCTTATCTTCAACTCCACGTTTGTATTCATAAAAACGTCCGGAATCCGAACCAAAAAGCATTGCTTGATCTTGTAAGTCACATTCACCACCTTGATCACAAATAGGACAATCTAATGGGTGATTTAATAATAAAAACTCTAGAACGGATTCTTGTGCCTTTTTAACTAAAGGTGTTCTAGTAAAAACTTTCATACCTTCCATTACAGGAAGAGTACAAGAAGCTACTGGTTTGGGTGATTTTTCTATTTCAACTAAACACATTCTACAATTCCCTGCAATTAATAGTCTTTCATGGAAACAAAACCGAGGTACATCAATACCTACAGAATCGCATGCCTGTAAAACTGTTGAATTACTTGGAACACTTACTGGAATATCATCTACAATAACATTTACCATTATATAATTAAAATAATACACCCTAAGGGACTCGAACCCATAACCGGCAGCTTAGAAGGCTGTTGCTCTATCCATTGAGCTAAGGGTGCAAATTAGATTTATATACTTATAAAAGTATATAATTAATTAAACCGATTAAAAATAGAATTCAATACGGAAAGGGCGGGATTCGAACCCACGATGCGTATAAAACGCGTTAGTTTAGCAAACTAATGCTTTAACCACTCAGCCACCTTTCCAAAAACGAGAACGACAGGACTCGAACCTGCACAACCCGGTTCGACAAACCGGTACTCTACCATTAAGCTACGCTCCCTAAAAATTTAACAAAATCTGTTGAATAGTAATTTAATTATTCTTTGTAAAATAATTAACAAAAATAATTAAAAAGAAAAATAAAATAAATAAATGAGAATCTATATAAAAAGAAATTAAACTTTGAAAGCCAATAAAAGTCATAAGTAAAACTGCACCAATTAACATAACAAAAGTATAGTGATAAATTAAACCGGTTTGTAAACGACTTGCATTTAACTCTCTATTATATAAAACATTAGATAAACCAAACGGCCCAAAAAATTCAATAATACCTCTATCTACAGTTTTATATGTACCATCATAACCTACATGTAAAACTACCTGATTTAAATATTCATTATAAACTTTATCAAAAAACCATTTTCTATTAAAATAGTTATAAAACGCCAAACCAAAATTTGTCATTTTAAAAGTATAAATAAGCTTTAAAGGATTAACGCAATATAAAATATACGCTAAAAAAACTCCTGACAGACTAAAAATAACAGGAATCATTTTAATACTATGAGGTAAAAACTCTGCATCAAAAATAATTAAATTTTGAGGTAGAATAAATATAGCATTTCCCCAAAAATGAGTACCTACACCAATAATCATATCTTTGGTTAAATAACCAATAAAAATACTACCAAAAACTAAAACAACTAACGGATAACCCATGATTTTAGGTAAATCATGAGCTCCCTGAATAGATTGCTTATAAGCATTTGTCTTATTAATAAACGTTAAATAAATTAATCGCATAGAATAAAAAGCTGTCATAAAAGCAGAAATAGTACCTAACCAATGAGCAAAATGACCACTAATCGTAAAAGAACCATAAGCTAATTCTAAGATAGCATCTTTTGAATAGAAACCTGTTAAAAAAGGAAATCCCATTAAAGATAACGAACCTATAAACATCATAGCATATGTATAAGGAACAAGCTTAATAACTCCACCCATTTTACGCATATCTTGCTCATCAGCTAAAGCATGAATAACAGAACCTGCACTTAGGAAAAGTAAAGCTTTAAAAAAGGCATGATTTGCTAGATGAAATACACTAACATTATAATTAGAAATACCACATGCAAAAACCATATAACCTAATTGGCTACAAGTTGAATAAGCAATAACACGCTTTAAATCATTTTGAACTAGAGCTGTTGTTGCAGCAAAAAAAGCTGTCATTGCTCCAACAAAGGTTACAATTGTTAAAGCATTTGGAGCATACTCAAATAAAGGAGAACATCTAGCTAATAAAAAAACACCTGCTGTTACCATTGTGGCCGCATGAATTAACGCTGAAACTGGAGTAGGACCTTCCATGGCATCTGGTAACCATGTATGTAAACCTACTTGAGCAGATTTACCTACAGAACCAATGAAAAGAAATACACAAATAAAAGTTAAAATATTAAAATTAAAACCTAAAATATTAAAAGATAAATCTACGTTATCCGCAGTGTATGGTACTAAGGCAAACAATGTAGAATAATTTACGGTCTTAAACAGATAAAAAATACCTAAAACACCTAAAACTAAACCAAAATCACCTACTCTATTTACAATTACAGCTTTAATTGCTGCTTTATTTGCTTGTAAACGAGTATGCCAAAAATTAATTAATAAATACGAACAAAGACCAACACCTTCCCAACCAACAAACATTTGAATTAAGTTATCCGCAGTAACTAAAATTAACATAAAAAAAGTAAATAAAGATAAATATGACATAAACCTTGGTAAATGAGGATCCATCTCCATATAACCAATAGAATATAAATGTACAATTGTAGAAACACACGTAACTACAATAAGCATAACAACTGTTAAACTATCAAATAAAAATCCCCAATGAAAATCCATCATTTCTGAATTAATCCAAGAGAATAATTTAAAAGAACAAGGACTTTGACATAAAGCAACCTCATAAAACGCTGTACACGAAAATAAAAAACTAATAAAAACACAAATAGGTGTAATAAGGGTTGCCCCTTGTGAACCTATGAAACGACCAAAAAATCCTGCTGTTAAAGACCCAATTAAGGGTAATAATACTATTAATAAATACATAAAATAAATAATTTTTAAGGCTTCTTGTTAAAACTAATGTTTGTACAAGTGTCCTTAAAAAGATCATAACAAACTAAAGCCATACGAGGCTTAACATTGTCCATGTTAGGTTTTACAACCTCTGGTAAAAAACTACCCAAAACTTTTGAAATCTCTTCCCGCAAAAACAGTTCTCTTTCGTTTAGAGGGCCTAATCTAAATTCTAAAGCTTCTCTCCCATTGCTAAACGAATCTAAAAAACCCGGTGGAAGTGGGGAAGTATGTATAGCTTCTATCGATCTTTGGCAAGCGTCTAGACGAGGTATCAAAAGGTCTAATGCTGCCTTTTTTTGTTCTTTGTGTAAGGCAAGATGAGAACTATTAGTTTGATTTGCTATTTCACATTCCATAACGAACGAGAGAGTAGTATCAGCTCCTACAAGACTTGCTCCTGCAACCAAAGGGATAATAACTCTAGTAACTCCTTTTCTACCAGGATTACCTAAATTGTCAATTAAAAAGTCTTTACCGAAGGTATCATATAAAAATTTTTTAATATGTTCATTTTTACAGGCAATCCAATATATAAAAACAAATGAAATAAGTTCACAATTTATCAAAAGAATTATAACAGTAAAATAACCATTTACTGCAGCAAAAGCAAAATAAATCATAAAACTCCATAAAATCAGAACTGGAATATGAGAAATAAAGCCTATAAAATGTACAGTTAAAATAAACATAAATTTTAAATACTTTACGTATAACTGTACTAAATACAAATTTTTATATTTATTTATAAACTTAATAAAAGATTCAATGAAAGGTCTCCTATTAATCCTCTTTTGTGTACTTAAAAAACGAGTACCTTTTGGATTGATCTTTAAAACTTGGGCACGAGTAGAATAATTTAACAAAGTACCTAGATTATTAGGTCTAAAAATATAACCATTTAAGAAAAAAACTAAAATAAAAATTAGATAAATACACATAATACTAATACTTGTTATTGAAAAGTTAATGTTACTTAAGTAAATAATGATAAAAGGAATGAGCTCGAATTGCTCTAAAGGGCTATATAAAAATTGCATTATTTAAATAAATGTAAAAAGTTTAGTTTTTGCATTTTTACAAATTAACCAATATGTAAAAGTAAATGTAAACATCTCAAATGTAAATCATAGAACTAATACTGTAATATAAATATTTACACAAGAAAGAGCTAAATAAATAAAAAACCCCAAAGAACCAAAGCATATCCATTACTTAAAAACCCATAATTGTTACATTTAAAATAAAAAATTGCTTAGAAACCCAAAAAATACCCCTTAAAAAAATATTATTTGAGAAAACTTTATTATTGAAACAACGTATTTCATATATTAATAAATACATAATTCAAAAATGAAAGTTAGAAAAACTTATAATTTAATCTAACCTTTTTAATATCTGTATAATGAATTCCTTTGTAAGTTCATCGTGAAGAACAATTAAATTAAATAGTCCATAAGAATAATTAAACAAAAATATTAAAAAAAAAATAGAAAGAGTGTTTGTAATAGCTAAAAATTTAATAAGCTTCGTAGCAAAAGCTAAAGAAAACTCCTTTTTTAACCACTCAGAACTAAAAGGTAAAAAATACTTCTTATAAATATAAAAAAGTGCTATTAAAAAAAAACAAAACTCCAAAAATATAAAAGGCCCCAAAGATTCTATAAAAGAAGAAAAATGCCATTCTAACGGAGATTCTAAAAAATTATTTGGAATAATTGAACCCTCAGCTTCTGTTTGTATTCCCTGGAGACTATCCGAAACTGAATTTACCTCATCCGAACTTATTCTAAAAAGTTCACCAGAACCTTTGAACTCTGCCGCTTTTCCGGCAGTACATGACATTTTTTTTTTAGATAAATTAAATTTAAAATTTGTATGTTTTTTTTCTATGAAATTTATCGTCTCTCGACTCGCAATTAATAAATACATAAGATAATAATAAAAAGCTAAGGACGGACTTGAACCGCCTTAAAAGGATTTGCAATCCTCTACATTACCAGTTATGTTACTTAGCCAGTAAAGTCAAATTTTTTTTAACTTTACGGATAGAGAGGGATTTGAACCCCCGGTACCTTTCGATACACCGATTTTCAAGACCGGCGCCTTAAACCACTCAGCCATCTATCCCTTATAAATTAATTATAAACGACGTTGTATCCTAGATCTACAACCATTATGTGCTTTTGGTGTAACATCTAAAATATATGAACATTTATAACGTAACTTAGAACGAGAAAAAAAATTAATAATTGGTCTACGTGAACGACCAAAACCATTAATATATAAAACATAAGAGGAAATATTATACTGCTCTAAACCTTGTAAAAATTTTAAACAAAGATCTTTTACAAAGTAAGCATTACCTCTTTTAGATTTTTTATGTCCTAATGAACCCATAGTATAAGAAAAAATATGAGACCCATCAAATTCACAAAAACTTACACGTGTATTCCTTTTAGTAGCATGAATATAAATACTATAAGAATTTTTTGGAGAAAGCTTTGGTAAACTTTTATCAAAATTAAAACTATTTTGAATAGAACGGTTGGTATTTCCATCTAAGCTTATTTTTTTTGAAGAAAATACTTGATTACCTACACTATTTTTATTAAAATACTGAGATGAAAAATGGGAATCTAGAATCTTACTAGGCATTTTGAGAGACACTTCTTTTCTTTTGTGTTCTTGCATTTGTTGACGTTCTTTGTCCTCTTACAGGCAATCTGTTTCGATGACGGCTGCCCCTATAACAACGAATTTTAATCAAATTCCTTATAATAGAGACTTGTTCTTGTCTCAATCGAGAAGAAACTAAAAGATCCTTTTCTACTAGTTTACGAATACGTGTCAAATGGTTTTTAGAAAGAGTATCAAAAGATGCCTTCTTCTGAATACCTAAACTTGAAACAATTCTACTTGATTGATTACGACCAATACCATATACTTTAGACAAACCATCAATAACAGTTAATTTAGGATCTATTTTAGTTTCAAAAATATAAACCATTTATTAATTTCCTCCCCACCAGTAAACCATTACGAATAAGAAAAGCCATACAACATCAACAAAATGCCAATACCATGCAGCTGCTTCAAATCCAAAATGATGCTCTCGTGTAAAGTGGTTTTGTGCTAGTCTATAAAGACAAACAGTTAAAAAACAGGTTCCAATAAATACATGAAAACCATGAAAACCGGTAGCCATAAAAAAACAAGAACCATAAACACTATCAGAAATAGTGAATGTAGCATGTAAATATTCATAACCTTGAAAACCAGTAAAAACAATAGCTAAAATAATAGTTACAATTAAACTATTAACTGCTAAAGTTTTTTCTCCGGTAAGTAAAGTATTATGGCATACAGTTACTGTTGCACCTGAAGTTAATAAAATTAACGTGTTTAAAAATGGTACCTCCCAAGGACTAAAACATTCAATACCTACAGGTGGCCAAATCGCACCAATTTCTGGTGCAGGGTTTACACTTGAATAAAAGAATGCCCAAAAAAAAGCAAAGAAAAACATTAATTCAGATACAATGAAAAGAATCATTCCCATTCGTAAACCTAATTCTACTTGGTGTGTATGCTGACCTTCAAAAGTACCCTCTCGAACAACATCTCTCCACCAAACAAACATTCCTAAAATAATAATAAATAAACCTAAGTTAAGTAATAAAAAACCTCCTTGGTATGAGTGAAAATACATCACTCCTCCGAAAGTTGCCGCAAACGCTCCGGTTGCAGAAACAATAGGCCAAGGACTTGGATCAACTAAATGAAACGGATGAACTTGATTGTTATATTTCATAAATAAACAACTTATTTTTTAAGAATAAGTAAAACTTGTATTTTAAAAGTAATAAATTAATAGAATTCTTTACTTTTCATCAACCACATAATCTACTAATTTTGTAATTACAGAATTTTTAGGTACAAACTCTTTAGGATTATAAGGTAGATCTTCTCCCATAGCCCAACACTCCATTTTCCAAGAAGCTAATTGGCTAGTAGTATATAAAACCTTAGAGTCTTGATAAACGTGCTCTGCACAACCAGCAAAAAATAAACATTTCGCCCCGGTTTTGATCATAGGCTTACTAAATTTAGGTATAACTTTTAATGCACCAGTAGCAACACTAGGCCAAGGATTTCCTAAGTATTTTGCACAAGTACCATATGATAAAATTTTTACAAAGTATGCCCAAAATAGGGAATTTTCTTTTCGAAGGACTCCTTCAAATAATATAAGGCCGTTTAATAATAAAAAAAGAAAATACGAACCTAAAACAATAAAAGATCCTGTTGAAATGAAAATAAATATACCAATAGAAAAATACAACCTATAAAACAATAAAAATTTACCTGAAAGTTCTTCAAGAACGTACTGCTGGTTTAAATATTTAACATAAATATACGTGATCTTGTACCTGCAAAACGAATAAAAAGAACTTTCTTTTGTACTTTCAAAATACTTTTCATATAAATATAAAGGTAAAATATAACATAAAATAAAAAGACTAGTTGATATAATCAGAACTAGAAAGCACTTAAGAACAAATTCTATCGCAAAAACTTTACTTAGAAAGGTACTAATTAATTCAACGGCATACACCTCTGCATCAACATACGAAACTGCAATAATAAAATTAATTTTCGGTGCTATATTTATCAAAGATAAATCATCTTTCATTGTAAGTGGCTGGATAAGGTCCAGTATTTTTTTTAATAACCAAATCATTATAAACTAAAACCTATTTTTTAAAAATAGGCTAACTTTTAAAAGCTTGTGTTTCAGATAAACACAAGCCTTACTAATTAAAACAGTCCCCGTCTGCACAAGGAGGGTCTACTTCTATACCCAAAGATGTTAGAAGGAAAAATCTTATTGAAGTAAGAACTAATCTATTCATTGTATGATTGTG